>PJUF01001018.1_pt1 | contig 15917 bp, 8 predicted proteins | sample 1512191 | NCBI WGS metagenome assembly PJUF01 (sample SAMN08177673, study PRJNA422409) | Feces metagenome, whole genome shotgun sequencing project. | isolation source: Chicken feces (3) enriched on wood chips | host: Gallus gallus | place: USA: Madison | collected 2015-01-15 | reverse complement strand
TTTAATGGTAGCAGCTGATTTGCATTTTTCAGCAGCACAAATGATTTGGCCGCGACCTCTCTCGCTTTGGCATGATTAGCTGCGGATCCAATGATTGATTCAGCGCGTTGTTCGTTGCAATAACGGTAAGGATCTTCAAAAAGTCCCAATTTGTATTTAGCTTCCAGAACATAGCGACATGCGCGGTTAATAGCCTCCAAATTTACTTTTCCTTCATCCAATGATTTTTTTAGGGTTGTCAGAAAGCCTTCACCCACCATGTCCATGTCGACACCTGCATTTAGGCTCAGTGAAGAAACGTGCTGCAGATCGCCCAGCCCATGCGCTGTTAATTCATTTACTGCAGTATAATCTGTCACCACTAGGCCCTTGAAGCCCCACTGATCGCGCAACAGATCGGTTAACAACCATTTGTTGGCTGAGGCCGGTACGCCGTTGATATCGTTAAAGGAGGTCATGATGCTTCCTGCACCTGCATCGATTGCAGCTTTGTATGGTGGCAAATATTCATTGTACATGCGGTGAAGGCTCATGTCGGTGCTGTTGTAATCACGTCCTCCTTCGGCGGCGCCGTATAGAGCGAAATGCTTGACACAGGCCATCATGGTGTTGTGGGCGGCCAGATTATCTCCTTGAAAACCATAAACGATAGCTTCAGCTACTTTAGAAGTCAGGTAAGTATCCTCGCCTGCGCCTTCAGAAATTCGTCCCCATCTGGGGTCACGAGAAATATCAACCATGGGAGAAAAAGCCCAATTGATGCCATCCGCAGTAGCTTCTTCGGCGGCAATACGAGCGGATTGCTGAATTAATCCCATATCCCAGGTTGCTGCTAAGCCCAATGGTATTGGAAAAACAGTACGGTAACCATGAATGACATCCATGCCGAAGATAATTGGAATTTTAAGTCTTGACTGTTTGATTGCTATTTCCTGTGTTTTGCGGATTTTAGATGGCGTGCTCATGCTAAATATGCCGCCGATCTGTCCATTGCGGATCTTGGATTCTACATCCGTCGAAACTGTTGTACCGGTTGTCGCTTCTCCACCGGTTACGAGATTGAGCTGGCCGATCTTTTCTTCGACCGTCATTTTGGTCATGAGCTGATCAATGAACCTATTCATTTTCTGATCAGACTGCGCTACCCCTGTATGCCAGGAAATAAGGGCCAGAAGGAATGTTCCTACAACTTTTTTCATGAATTAACTTTTGTTTATGCTTGTGCGCAACGTAATGTTACGTCCATGTTGTACTTATGAGAAATGAGCGTGATAACTGGATCTATTGCCGGCTATTATCTTTTGTGGCTGGAACCATTTTCAACGTGTGACGGATTGAAAATGATCCCATATAGCCACTACTTTAGATAAGGACTAGTAAAACCAAGTTTTTTTAGCCCTTGTTGAATTTCGGGAGCCTGCATAAAAAGATCCCAGATTTTTCCTGTTCTATAATTTTCGATCATGACAATAATGGGGCCTTGATCGATGGCGAGATAGCGTTGCGGAAACCAGTTTGCAGTTTCACTATAAGCATCATAATAGCCATATTTACCCCACACTTTACTGCCGAGCTGCGCATTGAGGTACTGCGCAAACTGCATGCTTTCATGTGGTGTATAGGGCATGGATGATAGCGCCGCTGTGGGTGAAATGACCCCCGGGTCATTATCAGGATGATGTGCATCGTAGCCTTTAATGGAATAACTGGCAGTCCAGCCCCAACCTTTGTCGACGCCATAGCCTTTGTAATTTTTTGGATTTTTGGCTGCATACGCCAAATTAATTTTCACATGATTGCTCGTAGCCTCCCAATAATCCGCATATTGGTCCTTTAAGCCTTTGGGGCTCAATCCGAGATAAGAATAGTGTTCCCAGAACAGCGGTCCAACTTCGCGATCCTTGGCATTATGTTTTAAGATCAGCGGAATATCGTATTTTTTTGCAGCGCTTTTAATTGCTCCCGATCTAGCCCAGCCTTCATGATATACACTAGGGGAAACGGGGTGGGAGGGGGAGGACGCTGCCAAGATATAAGTGATCAGACATTCGTCATATCCTTGAATAGGATGATTTTGCTGAAAGTCAAATTTTGGGCTCCAATGCCAATAGAGCACGTTTTTTCCATTTGTATAATGGCTCCATTCAATTTCCTTCCAAAGTTTATCAGCTTTTTGTGCCACCGACTTAGCCACATTATCTTTGTCTTTTAAATATTCACGGACCGCTATTAATCCTTGAGCTAGAAATGCCGTTTCCACAATATCACCACCATTATCCTTTTCACTGAAAGGCTTAGCTGTTCCTAGCTCTCCATCGTACCAGTGTGCCCATGCGCCGTGGAATCTTTCTATTTTGCTCAAATAATCCATGATATGGTTGAGCTTTTTCACGCCTTGTTCTTGCGTAATAAACCCACGCTCCATAGCGACAATCATCCCCATAAGCCCGAATCCGCTACCACCGATTGTAATGACATTGCGGTCATTCTCCGGATACACACCGTCCATGTGGATGCGTTCACGGGCAAGTCCCGACGTGGGTTCGGCACCCTCCCAAAAATATTGGAAGGTCTGCTGCTGAATACTTGTCAGCAAGGAGTCTTCATTTAGGTTGTGTTCCCAGCTGCCCGAATCAGTTTTAGAGATATTGTCTTGGTCTTTATTAGATGAGTTTTGGCATGAGCTACTGAAAAGAAGGGCCAAGGCAATACCGGTTAGCGCAGAATATGTTGTTGGTTTTCTCATGGATATTCTTGTTTTAAAATCTTAAAAAAATGTTCAAACGGCATCATTGCCGTTTGAACAAATACGTGTTTGTGCATCTTACCAGCCTGGATTTTGGGGCATCTCTGGTGTTTGAATACGTTGATTCTCTGGGATCGGGAATAAATACATTTTATCCTGAAATGTCTTCCCATTGGCTGTCATGGCAGTTTTAGCCTGTTGTGTCCGCACAAGGTCAAACCAACGATCATGTTCAAATGCTAGTTCAAGCCTGCGTTCTTTCCAGATTAACTGGCGGAGTTGGGTTTGATCTGTCGTTGTGATTTTGGGCAGTTTTACGCGTGTGCGAATTGCATTCAACGCGTCAAGCGATTCATTACTGTTCCCTAACTCATTGGCTGCTTCTGCAAGGATGAGGTAAATTTCACCTAAACGTAGATAGCGCACATTTTTATCGGTATGTTCTGCACCTCCATTTGCTGATGAATAGGCTTTCTCATTATACATTGGGTTTTCTACGCCGTTGTCAATCACCCTGCCGTCGTAAAGGGTCTCACCTCTGAAAATAATGGTTGCATCACGTCTAATATTATCTTTTTCCGCGTTGAATGCATCCAATAAATTTTGACTGGGAATATTAAATCCCCAACCGAGCGCCACAGTTCCGCCCCGTGGAGCTTGTACCTGACTGTACTGTTTTATACCATGTGCGATGGAAGTACCTCGAGCCTGCCACTCGAACAGTGATTCAGGTCCATTCTCACCCTCTAAACGCCAGATTTTCGCATAGTCTGTTTCTAACCCATATTCCCCCGAATTGATGACCGTATTGGCCATATCAGCAGCTTGTTGCCATTTTTTTTGATACAAGTACACTTTTGATAGCAATCCTTGAGCAGCCCCTTTGGTCGCTCTTCCCAAATCTTTTGCGGCATAAGCGGACTTCACAGGAAGGTTGTCGATAGCGAATTGCAGATCGGCTTCGATATGGGCATAAACCTCTGCCGCTGGTTCGCGTTTGATAAAATCGCGTTCTTGGATTGGGACATCGCCCCAACCACGAACGAGGTAGAAATAGTTAAGGGCGCGAAGAAATCGAGCCTCTGCAATAAGTCTATTTTTATAAGATTCATCTGTCAGGCCATACTCTTCGGTGTACTCTATTGCTCGGGTAGCGCGTCCGATGGATTTATACCACCGAGCCCACATCGATTGAAAAGAGCCAGCGGTGGAGGTATAGGTGAGGTTGTCCAATAGTAATTTATCACCGCCGGAATCAGTTGCGGAACTACCTTTATCGGCATTGTCTGATATCATCTCAGTAATTCCCAAGAAAGAGAACGCATAATCCCAGTCGGTAAACATACCGTATACTCCATTGACAAATTGCTCTGGAGTATAAACTTCTCCACTATCTTCTGCTTCTACAATTTCTCTAGAAGGTACATCTAAAAATTTGCTGTCCTTGCAACCTTGCAAGGTTACACCTGCTGTGATTGCAATCGCTATATAAAGTTTATTAATTTTCATAGTGCTCTCATTTTAAATATTAAAACTGCATATTAAGTCCAACTAAGAAGTTGCGTGTTGTCGGATAGGCTGAAAGTTCAATACCTGATGTTAGATTTGGGCTGCCATCACCTGCAAGTTCTGGAGAGAATCCACTATATTTGGTAAACATAAATGGATTTTGTGCCGTCACGTAAAGACGTAATTTTGATTTTGTACTATAAAGCCTATTAAATGTATACCCTAGGGTGATATTGTTTATGCGAAAATAGCTGCCGGATTCCAGAAAGTAATTTGAAGCCCATATTGCCCGCTCGGCCCCCGGATGTACATTCGTAGATCCTGGCTTTGTCCAACGGTTTTCAAAGGTCGAGAGTGCAATGTTCTCTCCGCCATCTATACGTGTGCTTTTCATCCCGTTGTATATTTTATTGCCTGCCACGCCATATCCAGAAACATTGAAGTCAATCGCTTTATAATTAATGCCAAGATTGATGCCATAGGTGGAGCTTGGAATGAACGAACCAAAGAACTTTTTATCGCGTGTATCGATTACACCATCACCATTTTGATCTTTATATTTTAGATATCCTGGCTTAGCCGGCCCAAAAGAAGGATGGCTTGCGACATCGTTTTCATCCTGATACACACCAATGGATTCAAACATCCACCAAGCATAAATTGGTTGTCCGACACGTAGTTGTTTGGTGATTTCGCCATTGTTTAAACTACCACCGGTTGCGCCGTCAAAGGTATGAACAACTTCTGTTACCTTGTTGTTGTTATAAGCGTAGTTGACCCCTACAGAATAGCTAAATTCTGGTGATATTGTCTTGTTCCAATTTAACGTAACTTCGACCCCTTGATTAACTACTTTAGCTCCATGAGCATAATAGTTCTTTTCATCAGGTGAGGAATATATGGGCGTTACATCTAAGATCGTATTAGTATTTTTCTTGTGATAATAATCCACAGATCCGGACAGATTATTAAATAATGTGAAGTCAATTCCGGCGCCAGCCTCTTTGGTGATCTCCCAGCTTAGGTCAACTGGGGGTGTCCCCTTGGCACTTCCATAAACCATGTTCTGCTCTGGACCGAAGACGTAGTTATAATTAGAGCTTACTGGACTAGAAAATATATTAAAGACATTTAATGGAATGTTCTGATTTCCTAAGTGCCCATAGTTAGCTCGTACTTTAAAAAAACTAATCCAATTGACGTCCTTCATGAACTGTTCATTGGAAGCTGTCCAACCTATGCCAAAGGAAGGGAAAGTGCCCCAATATTTGCCTGTATTTCGGAACACGCTTGATGCATCTCGACGTAGCGTTGCTGTCACGTAATAACGACTATCATAGTTGTACTGAACTCTTCCAAAATAAGAAGCTAATGCACGTGGCGTGTAATAGGTTTGACGCGTGATGAGCTGATATTCATCCGACGCTAAGTCGATATTCCAATACTGCTCCTTTCCGGGGACATTGTAGCCCGTTTGACTGTTCATACTGTTGATATCATATTTTTCACGTGACATTCCCAGAACAGCTTCGAGATTATGCTTGTCAAATGTCTTATTAAATGTTAAAAACGTTTCCCAAGACCATCTGAACTGTTCGAGATTTTCGTATTTCAGACTATTATCAGCAAAAGTGACATTTCCCGGTTTACCCTTGGCTTTTTCTTCATAGAAATTAGCCTCCGTTTTTAAGGGGTTTGCTTGCAGCCAATTGTCTTTTATATCAGTAAAAACACGCTGCTTTGAATAAAATTTATTAGCACCGATGCGTGAATTCAGTTTCAGATAGTCTGTAATTTTGAATTCTCCTTCAAAACTTCCTTGAAGCCTTAAGGTGTTTAGGCGTTCGTTTTGTCTTAGTACTTCATAAACCGGATTTCCTATGGAGTTTAAATTTCCAATCTTCTGGCCGGAACTCCCTTCTATACCTACTAAACCCGTTGATTGATTAACGCGTCCAATACCATATCGACCATTGGAGTATTGTAGGGGGACCAACGGGGATTGTTTATAGGCTGTAGTAAACGCACTATTAGGTTTTGGGGTTGAGGTGGTTAAAGTCAGATTTAGATTTTGTGAGAACTTTAGCCGATTGTTCAGAAATTTGTAAACGTTGTTATTACGAATAGTATTCCGCACATATTTAGAGCCTTCAAGGATCCCGTTTTCAGTGTAGTTGTTTGCCGAAACGAAATAGTCGATTTTTTCTGAACCACCCGCTATATTTATAGCATTATTAAATACAGTTCCCGTTTTAATAAGTTCGTCATACCAATCCGTTTCAAATGGTTGATTTGGTTTTAGTGACCACTCCTTTATCCCCAACGACGACAAATTTTCATTGAAATACGTCCTAAACTGTTCTCCGTTGGCCATCTTAACGCGGTTGAGGATTTTCTTCATACCCGCGTAACTTTCATAATTGATATTAACCGATCCAGCTTTACCTTTTTTTGTTGTAACAATGATAACACCGTTTGCTGCTCTCAATCCGTAAATTGAAGCTGAAGAGGCATCTTTCAGAACATCCATAGATTCGATATCGGAAGGGCTGATATTATTGATATCATCTTGTGCAATACCGTCCACGATATATAGTGGATTACGTCCGGATAAAGCTGTTCCTAAACCCCTGATAATAACATTCGGTGATGAGCCTGGCGCTTCGTTGGCAACGATATTTAAGCCGGCTGCTTTGCCTTGTATGGACTGCATGGCCGACATCGCCGGTTGTTTGGTAATATCGGATGATTTTAACGAGCTAATAGAACCTGTTAGATCAGCCTTCTTTTGTGTACCGTAGCCGATGACAACAACTTCTTCAAGCGCCTTATTTTCGTTCTCTAAAAAGACACTAAGCTGCGTTTGGTTTCCGATGTAGACCGTCTGTGTCCGATAGCCCAGAAAGTTGAATACTAACGAATCAGTCGGAGCAGCACTGATCTGAAATTTCCCCGTTGCATCTGTTTTTGTAGATACAGCCTTTCCTTTGATACTGACAGTGACGCCCGGCATGGATATCATGCTGGTGCCATCTTTGACTACTCCCTGGATGGAAGTTTGCCCATAGGCAACTGAAACGACCATGGATGTCAGAAATAATGCGGATAGATTCCTCATATCGTAAAGTTTTGGTGTTTGTTTAAAAAAATTCATTGGTTATTCCCACAGCAAATATGTTGATGTAGTATAAGTTTGCCAAAATTTAACATTTGCACATCACTACTACACAAAATATGCGGTTTCTCAGCTGATAATTTGTTTGCTTGTAATTTATTTGTTATTAGATTTTTATGTTATTTTTTTTGTAAAAAAAATAAGGGTATTAGTGTTAATGGTACACTAATACCCTTGTGTGGTAATGATGTAGTGATTGTAGCAAAAAATTAACGTTCCATTAGGAATTCGGACAGGTTTTTGTCGGTTGGAAGCCCCAGTTTTTTGCGTAATCGATACCGTCGAATTTCAACACCTCTGGTACTGATGTTCAGAAGCGAGGCGATTTCTTTACTGGACATATTGAGTCTTAAATAGGCGCATAGTTTTAGATCATTGGGTACGAGATCTGGAAATTCCTGTTTCAATTTCTTGAAGAAATTTTCATGTGATTCATTAAAGCTCTTTTCAAAAATATGCCAGTCTCGATCATCGTTGTGTGCATCTTCGATTAGCTTATTAATCTTTTTTAATTCGTCCGAACTCAGTTTATTGCCTTCGGCATCCTTTAGTTGTTTCAGCTGGTTATGCAGATTGTTTAACATTTCGTTTTTATAAACAATATTCAGAGCAGCATTGGCGAGCTCTTTACTCTTTAGATTGAGCTGATCTTCGAGCTGTTGATTTTTAAGCTTGATCCATTCTTTTTCTTTTTGCTCTGCTTCCCTTTCAAGTGCGATTTTCTTTTCCTCCAGCCATTTCCGCCTCACCTGAAATTGCCTTTTGCGTTCCCGTTGTAGATTGAACTGATAAATTAGGTAAATGATTCCGATCATTGAAAGGGTATAGATCGCTTTTGCCCACCACGACAGGTACCAGGGGTGTTCGATAGTAAAAGAAAGCATTTGTGTTTCGGATACTAATCCCGAATTGGTCCTAGCTCTTATTTTGATCTGGAAGTCACCATACGGGAGGTTGGTGAAATCTTGGTATGCTGTCTCACTCCATTCGGACCATTTGTCTGAATAGCCTTCTAAGTAGTATTGGTACTGCACAGGGGAGGACGAATAATACGGGCTGGAAAAACTGATCCTGAGGTTATTTTCAGAGGGGGATAGTTTAAATTCGGCGTTGGGAATAATCAGGGTTCCTGTGGCTAGATTCGTCAACTGTGCTACTTGCGGAGCAGGTAATATCCGGCTGGCGTTTTGGCCAGTATGGCGGTATATGGCAAAACCATCGTCAAGGCCGATGAGATAGTACTGATTTTCGATCGGAAGGATATTTTCAAAATTGCTCATCATACGGTCCTGTAGCGGACTGAGCAGATTGGAATCTATTTTAAGTTTGCCTTTGCTATCGAAATCTACTTTGGCTATTTTAGTTTTTTGGATAAACCAGTAGCTGTTGGTACTGATCGGAATAATCTTGTTTGCGTTTTTATAACTGCCCAAAGCTTTATTTAATTCATTGGCATACTTAAAACGTTTGACAATGTTGTCGAACTCCATAAACCCACTATCCGTCGCAAATACAACATTATTCTCCAAGGTATATATCCCCATGAACTGCCTTCTTGTAGTGAGGCTATCCTGGGTCGATGAAAATTGAATTTGAGCCAGCTCGTATCCCGCATCAAAATTGAGCAGTTGAACTTGTCCCCAATCACCGATCCAAAAAGAATAGTTATCTTTTTGGGCCAGAAAGCGGACAGGTTCTTTGAGTGAAGCGAATTGTTTTACAAATTTAAGCTGTATTCCGTCAAAAGTAAATTTAGATAAACCCGTATAATTGCCCTGAAGAATATTCTTTGTGCCGAATATGGGTTTGAAAACCCACCCACCGGTAATCTGTGATATTTTTTCCAGTCTTCCATTGGATAACTTAAACGTACCGTCATTGTGACCGCAGATGAGCTCTTCGCCAAATATTGTTAATGTCCATACCTGGCCTTTAGAATTTGGAACCTGTGTAAAATTCAGTGAATTGTAATTATTTAATCCATTCCATTTACTGACAAACAAACCTTTATTTGTTCCCAGATAAATGCTGCCTCTGTAGATTACCGATGTGTATACGGTGCCGATTTCACCAGCAAAATCGGTGTAGAAGGATAGGGACGAATTGACTTCAATACGGTCAATGCCATTATCCAGACCGACCCAGATGTTCTGCTGCTTATCTTTGGTGATGCTTAACACCGTATTATTTTGAAGTCCGTTATTTTTATTAATATGCTGGACGACTTCTCCTTTTTTATTGATGATAATCACACCATTCTGAATCGTACCGAATGCATACTGCCCGTCATATAAATAAATCCCGTTATTGATCTGAGATTGGCTCAGGAGGGCGTTTGCGGGAACTGACCATGGTGCAATATTGCCCAGCATATCCATCAGGTAAAGCCCACTCAGGGAAGTAGCGACCAGAGAGTAAGTTTTGTCAAAAGGCAATATGGCCAATACATTTTTGTCCTTTAGTATTCCTTTTCCCTTTACAGGAATTAATTTGCCTTCTTTAAATTCATGTAGCCCGCTAGGCAGCTGTTCAAAAAATAGCTGCTTACCGACCTTATGTGGGAATAAAAAGGGTTCCCCTTCAGCTGTGAGGGACCGAATGCTGTTGTTTTCCCAAATATAACATTTGGAAAAGGTGTGGAAAAATACGCGCTTGTTGTCCACAATAATTTTCCAGATTTCTTCTTTCGGAAAATAAATTTTGTCTTTGACCAATTTAGACAGGCTATGGTAAGTCATATCGCCAAACCCTTTGGTCGTCCAATAACCAAATTCTCCGCGACCGCCGGTGTAGATATTCCCCTCTTTACCAACCGCAACACTGCGTACGGTGGAATGATTGGGCAGTGGATGCAGGCGCCAGTATTGACCGTCAAAACGTAGCAATCCTTCGGTGTTGGCACTATAGATTCTTCCTTCCTGGTCCACAGCCAATGCCCAATTCTGGTTGCCCGCTTTATATTCACTTTTTTTATATTGTTTTACAAAAGGCGTCCCGGTAGGTATGATGGACTGACCTCTGCCCGCGTTCGGGCTAAATATGATAAAAGCACATAACCAAAAGATATAGGATAGGCTATATTTTTTTGATATCATCGAATCTCCCCTTTTACATTGATCTGGAAAGCAATATATCGATTTTATCCCAAACCCAATAATTTAAAACGTAATAACCCTTGTCTATACCCTTTCAGAAGCTATTTTTCCACCATTTGTTGAGATCGTTTTCGCCGCTCCTTTCTTACCAGCCTTGGACTCGGACGACAGAGGATAACACGACTATGACTTGACTGATTTGCTAAGATCGGATAGGATTCTAATATTTTGCTTCGAGCAGAATGGGACATTAAATATAAATCAGAAAACACTAAAAACAGGTGAAATTATGAAATTAAAGCTTTTCAGAAGAAGCCCATAAATAAAAGAAGGAGGGCCCGAGGGAGAGATCATAAAAAAAGGTTTTCAAACGGGGAGAATGAAAACCTTAAATAACCAATTATAAACCTAAATTATGATGATGCAAACATAGCAAATTTCAAGATTGTAAGATAATGAATCGTTAAACATATTTCATGCTGTAGCTTAAATTCTACAGTTCTTTTTGCAGATATGAAAAGTTACAGCCTATTTGTTTTCGCCAGTTTGCTGATGAGAGACAGTATAATCAATCCCAATATGGCAAACAAGGCATACCCTAGTCCGATCTGAAGTTGGGAAGTGGGGCCAATTAAACTAACTGTTGTATAACTGAGCGAGGAGGTTACGAGATAGGTTATGCCTCCGACCAGTCCACCGGCGATACCTGCTGATAAAGGGAACCGTCCCAGGCAATAACTAAAATAATTATTGAAGATAAAGCCAGCTGTACAGTGCACCAAAAACGCAAAAAATGTGAGGGAAAAGAGACTTTCCATATAGGCCGATACGAGTACCATTAGCAGTACGAGGGTGATTTGTATCATATTGGCAATGCGTAGCTTTGGAATTAGGGTTCTTTTGATCAATGCTTTCCCAATGAAACCGCCACACATCCAAGCCAAGCCCATTATCAGGGATGTGTATCCGGTCGTAATGGCGCTGTAGCCCAGTTGGTGCTCAATGAAGAAAGGACCGCTTAGATTATAGAACATCACAAGACCATAGGAAATGCCGCACATCAAAACGCCAAGAGTGAAATCATTGCTACGCAGCATCAATTTAAATTCGCTGATAAGATAATTGAGATGGAGCGGCTTTTTCTGTTTGATGGTTTCACCTGAAAAGATCAGTTCCAGCACAAAAAGTACCGCACTGTACACCGCCAATACGAGGAAATTGGAGCGCCAGCCAAATTGCGTCTGCAGATAGCCGCCGATAAATGGCGCGACGATTGGACCAATGGACCATACGATCGTCATGATACTGAGATAATGTTTTCGTTGATCGCCTTCATACGCATCGACGAAATAGGCCCGCTTGGCGATAACAACAAATGCGGACAGGATTCCCTGAAGAATCCGCATCAGATAAATTACCCAGATATCGTTTGTCGTGGCTGTGATCCAAAAACTCAGGATAAAAAGGAAAAGCGATATCAGGTTGATCCGGTATCGCCCCCAGGCATCTACCAATGCACCAGTGAAGAATTGAGCTACTCCATAGCTGATTAAAAATAAAGATAGTGTCAGCTGGATCTTACTTTCATTGAGTCCGAGTTCCTGAGCCATCTGTGGCATCGATGGCAAATAGATGTCTGTCGCTAGTCCAGTGATGGGAACTAATGCAAAAGCCAATATGGTCGGGATGAAAGATTTTTCCTGGTTCATGTGATTTTCCATTTTGATAATTTGTCGACAAAAATAATCGCAATATGGGAAACAAAGAATATACAATTCAAACAAATTATTGTTAAAATCAAACAGGTTTTATGGCGGACCGTATTCACAGCAATGTGCCTTGTTGACATTGCTGTGAATAATGATACTTTTACGTGGGGGGGGGGCTGTCCGGGACGGTTTTCTTCACTTTCTCCATTTCCGCCTGGCGGACAAGGAAGAAGAGCAGTGTAATCTTGGCTGGTGGTTATTTTGTTTGTAAGAAATTTTGTACAAATGCATCATCATTTAATTCGGGGTAATCCCTGTAGACGCGATCGATTTCTTCTTTTTGTCCAGGAGACAACTGTTCGTTAGGATTCAGACACCAGATACCCTTCATCAAACCTTGACGAACCAAAACCTCATGAAGACCGGGAATACAGCCGTGAAAAGCATTTGCCGGATCAAAAAATGCAGCATTGGTATCGGTTACGGCAATGGCCTTGCTCAAAAGCCGGCTAGCGCTCAGATCGTCGGGATTGCGTTTGTAGGCCTTGATTTCTTCTAAAAGTATGACGGCTTTTTGGGTCCAGACCGCCCAATGGCCGAGTAAGCCGCCTTTGAAATCGATGTTCACAATCTTCCCGTTGACTGGAAATTGATAGGTGGTCATCAGATCATTGATTATATTGTCATCGTTGCCCGTATACATGGCTATCTGATCACTGCGGCTGGAGTTTGCCAGCGCACGCATAACGTCCAAGGTTTGATAGCGGTTGAAAGAGGCGCACTTTATGGCAACGACATTTTCTATTTCGACAAATTCACGCCAGAAGGCATAGGAAAAAATACGCCCGCCAACTGAAGGCTGGAGATAGAAACCAAACACAGGTATGACTGCTGCAACTGCGCGTACCCGTTCTAGAATCGCCTCTTCTGTCCAGTCAGTAAGCCCTCCCATGCTCAGCAGCCCCATATCATAACCATATTGAAGTGCAAGGTCTGCTTCTCTTATGGCTTGATCGGTAGGGCCACAAATACCCGCAATCTTGACAAAAGGACGTTGAAGTGCTGCTTTCTCTACCTCTTCACTCGCCCATTTTAGGACGGTTTCGAACAGATTGATTTCGGGATCTCTGATTTCAAACTGTGTTGAATGTACGCCTACGGCAATTCCACCAGCTCCGCTGGCTATATAATATTGTGTCAGCAAGCGCTGGTGTTTTTCATCGATGCTGCGATCTTCATGAAGCGCAAGCGGATGGGCTGGAATGACGGTGCCCGCCCAGAGATGTTGTTTTAAATCGGCATCTAATTTTTTCATGTGTATGATGTTTTTGAATGACTGTTGGTTGCAGTGTCAACCAGCATGCTCCTCGGCTTGTCTGTTATTTCTATTTTTATTGTCAACAGGTCCATTTAGAACTTACCTTTTCTTTCTTGGAAATGTGTGTCTTTGTTCCACAATTCTCCGCCATTTATCAGCCAATGGGCTGTGATGTCGATTGCTTCACGGATTGTTGTCTTTGGATAGCCAAAGAGCCTGTGACATTCGGATGCATTATTAAGTAAGGCTGTTTCGGCTGGTTCATTGACAAATACGGGGTTCGTTTGAAAGTGTTCGGCAAAGCGTTCGGCAATCCAACGGACGGATAAAATTTCCGGTCCGGTGACATGGAGTATCTTGGCAGGAGATTGGCAATGCAATAGAGATCTTAGAGCGATTTCGTTGGCATCACCTTGCCATATGACATTGACGTTTTCCGTGGTCAGGTCTATGGGGGACTGTGCTTTGACCGCCTTTGCGATCTCCAACAGAACGCCATACCTGAAGTCCACGGCATAGTTCAGTCGGTAGATCAGGGTCGGAGTATGATTTTTTTTGGAGAAATACTCAAATATACGTTCACGGCCTAAGCAGGATTGTGCATATTCACCTACAGGCTCAGGCGTTGTTTCTTCAGACACACCAGCACGGCTGATGGGCACAAAAGGGAGTACATTTCCGGAAGAAAAGGCGACTATATTGGACTTTTCAAAATGTGAGGCGACCATTCCCGGTAGGTAGGTATTCATTGCCCAGGTGAAATCTTCATTTCCAGTGGTCCCAAATTTATGCCCGGCGAGATAAATGACATTGGAGACCTGAGGGAGTTGTTGAAGCTGTTTGGAATCCAATAAATCACAGGCAATGGTAGTGATACCGAAATCTTCCAGTTCCTGTTGAAGTTCTTTGGTCGAAAAACGGGATACACCGATGACTTTTTTTTCGATGCCGGCAGCTTCGATCGCACGAACGGCTAATTTAGCCATGCTAGGTCCCATTTTACCGCCGACACCCAAAAATAAGATATCGCCCTGGATTTTTTTTATGTCTTCAATGAGTGCTGTCGATGGCGCAAGCAGCTGTTGCTCTAAAACTGCTAAATTGTTGTTATCCATAGGTGGTTTTATTTAATTAAATTGTAAAAATTACTAATAGCGAGAACGATAAGTAACATAACTCCCAAGACTGCCCAAACTTGGGTGAGTGATTTGTTTTTCAAGCTTCCCATGAGTGCTTTATCATTGGCGATCAGGACCATGATGATTCCAATAAAGGGGACAAGGAAAATGGTGACGCTTTGTGCAAAAACAATCAGTTCGAGTGGCAATTTTCCAAAAATAAGGGCGATGATAGAACCGAAGATCATGACCAGGGAAATAAATAATTTGACCTTTGGATGATTGAGGTTGTTGCCATATCCAAAAGTATCGCCTAGTAAGGAGCCGCCCAATACCGCATTCCCTATCAAGGAAGAAAAAGATGCTCCAAAGAGTCCGACGAAGAAGAGGTGTGAGGCATAAGTGCCTAAAAGAGGCTGCAATGCTTTTCCCATTTCGGCGGCCGAACTTAGTTTAATTCCTTGCGGATGAAGTGTGTTGGCGGCGCATACCATCACTGCCGCACTCATAACACCAAGAATAATGATGCCTATCCGGCTACCCATCAGCTGTCTTTGAACGGTCTGCTGGTCCGTAGACAACTTCCGTCTGGACTGCACGAGGTAGCTTTGATAGAAAGCACCTACTATCGAAAAGGAAGAAGCTGTAAAGGCGATAATCAGACCTATTGAACTTGCTGGGATGCAAGGGACAAAGCCGCTAAAAAAATCAACTACAGGAGTTTCAATCATGACTGCAGTGGAGAGAAAGGCAAATAGCATCAAAATAATCAATACCAGCATTAATTTTTCCAGCAATGCATAGAAAGATCGAAAGAAGAGCAAAAGGATTCCGATGACGTTGAATACGATTATCCATATTTGTGGGTTCGTGCCTGTGGCTTCTGAAATTGAAATCGAGACACCCGTTGCATTGCCTGACTGAAAACAAGTGGTAACAAGGAAGATGCCGATACCGATAATGATGGCTGTCGGTTTACCGAATTTAGTACGGATTAGGGTCAGAAGCGACTCCTCACGGGCGATACCTATGCGCGCCGCCATATTGGTAAAGACGGTCATAAAACAGATGGCAATCAACACTACCCAAAGCAGTGAAAATCCATAATCTGCACCCATTTTCGACGTAATCGTCATTTTGCTCGGACCGAAGACCAGCGCGGCGGTAATGATCCCTGGGCCAAGAGTAGATAGCCAGTTCTTGAGTAGAGGAGGTTTGGTAACTTGTTGCTGTTCCATAAATTAGCG
>PJUF01001017.1_pt1 | contig 15919 bp, 13 predicted proteins | sample 1512191 | NCBI WGS metagenome assembly PJUF01 (sample SAMN08177673, study PRJNA422409) | Feces metagenome, whole genome shotgun sequencing project. | isolation source: Chicken feces (3) enriched on wood chips | host: Gallus gallus | place: USA: Madison | collected 2015-01-15 | reverse complement strand
GGCAGACCCCCGCCGGTGGCGGAGGGCCGATCGATGCCGACCGGAAAGCGGTAGCGATACTCGCCGAGGAAGGCTTCGAGCGGTGCCCGCCCGCCCTGCACCGCGTGATGCTCGAAGACGCTGTGCAGGCCGATGACAGCGACGTCGGTCGGCGAGAACGCCTCCTGCACGCGCGCCAGTTGTGGCAGCGCCGTCTGCGCGCAGCCGGGGCAGAGCATCTGGAACGCCTCGAGCACCACCACCCGGCCGTGCAAATCCGGCAGATGAATGGCCTTGTTCGTGTTGAGCCATTCCGTTACCGCGAGGTCCGGCGCCAAATCTCCCACATGCACGCTCATTGTTGCAGCTCGATGTCGTGCACCTCGGCATGCGACAGCAGCGACAGGATCAGTCGAGAGCGTCCATCATCTGGATGGACGTGGCCCATGATCGAACCCTTCACAGCTGCCCCCTTGTCGGTAAGCCGAAGCGAACCACAGATGGCGGGCGCAGTGAAGGGGTGCGGTGTCCAGCGTATCGAGGCGAGATGAAGCCGACAGGTTGCAGATGGCCTCCACCAAGGCGGAGGCCATCGATCTTGACGCTAGAGCGAGGGCTTGGCCATTTCGCCTTGCGATGCGGCCAGCAGCGCCTCGGTTGCAGCCTCCAGCGCCGCGGTATCGGCCGCCGACGTCTCCGCCCGCAGCTTATAGTCCACGATGGTCACGTTGTAGGACTGGATCTTGTCGCTGTCGGCACGGAAGCTTCGCGCGACCACATGTATCAGGAAGTCGAAGTCGGTCACTTGCTTGATGGCATCCCTGCCGGAGACCCCGCGATCGTCTACCCAGCAACGCGGCCCCGGACCTGTCATGCCGTGCATGACGCAGGGCACCTGAATGCCGTCCTTGAAGGCCCATGCGAGGGCCATGCCGCGCGGCAGCTGATTGGCCGTGGACGGCTCGCCGTACTTTTCCGTCAGGGCATCGAGCATGAGTTCGCGGTTGGGCGCCGTCATGATGTCCTCGTGCTGAACCGCCCGATCCACCAGATAGGTCTGGGGGCCGCCTGACGGTCCCGTGAAGCGCGCCGTGAATTCCTTCGCGTTGTGATAAACCAGCTGAACATAGTCCGCGGTGACAACCCGCACACCCTTCAGCGACATGCTCAGGTCGCCCTCCATCTCCCTGAAGGTATCGGCCCCGTAGGTCTTCTCCGCCAGCTCGCGCAGAGCGTCATACGACATGCCGGCCGAAAACCCTCCCGTGTCGACCGCGGTTCCCTCAAGTGTCCGGACGTAGGGGGGTATCGTCACATCGATAGCCAGTGGAGCCGAGTGGTCCTGAGCCCATCCTGGCGTGGTCAAGATCGATGCGAAAAGCACCGAAACGAGCAGTAGACGCATTTGATATCCTTCAAGAGTGTCAGGGCCATGCCCTAGGCGCGCGAGATAGATCAAAGATTGCGCAGGGTGCCAAGCATGACCCTCTGACCCTACGGGGCAGGGCGGCGGCGACTCCCGCGAAGAGCTGTCCTGCGCTACCAATTGTTAACGGCGAACCGGTCTGATAAATCGCACGTCGCACTCCCTCCTGCAGCAGAACGGGCCGCGTGACCGACAGGACGACCCAAAGGCCGAAGCTCAAGCTGTATGATCGCCTGAAGCTGGCGACCCAGCATCGTCTGGCCGAGCCCATACTGGCGCTGTTGTGCTTCCTCGAAGCGATGATCCTGCCGATCTTTCCGGAGATCATGCTGGCGCCGATGATCGTGGCCAATCGCCGGCGCGCCTGGCGGCTGGCGGCGATCTGTACGGTGTCGTCCGTCGTCGGCGGGCTCGCCGGCTATGCCATCGGCTACTATCTGTTCGACACGGTTGGCCGCGCCATCATCGAGCTTTACGGCGCCGGCGACGGCTTTGCGTCGCTGATAAGGAGCTTCAACGCCAACGGCCCCCTGATGGTGCTGATCGGCGCGATCTCGCCGATTCCGTACAAGGTCATCACCATTACCAGCGGCGTGGCGGGGCTCGATATCTGGACCTTCGTCATCTACGGCCTGATCGGGCGCGGGGCGCGCTATTTCATCCCGTGCGGGCTGTTCTACTTCTTCGGTCCGGTCGCAAACAGCTTCATCGAAAAGCACAAGGCCCTGGCGGGCTGGGGCATGCTGGCTCTGGTCGTCGTCGGCTTCGCGGCGGCGCCCCTGCTGTTCCCAAAAGCGGGCACCGAGCAGGTCCAGGACACTGTGCAGGCCATCGACGACGTGTTCCCGATCGAGGTCGCGCCCTAGGCAAAGGCGGCCTGTCCGGCCCGACAATCCCGTCGGCAACCACCGCGGGGTTAGGTGTTTGACGGATTGCCAAATCAGCCGAAATGGCCGTTGTTGGACAAAGCCATTCTCATGGGGGCTCATCCATTGGCTGTTCGCGCACTCCTGCTGGCTGCGGCCGCTGTCTTCGTCGCTTCGGCGGTGTCTGCCGACGACGCGATCTTCGACGCATCGACGAGGCCCGGCGTCGTGGAGGACACCAACCCGTTCGTCTACTTCCAGCTCCTGGGCGGCGTGACGGCCGGGGGCGAGATCACGCAGGCGAATCCGGCCACGAACATATATGATCTCTCGCCCGGCCGCGCGCTTGCCGGCACCATCGGCGTCGTCGTGGCCGAGGGGCTTTCGCTGGAAGCGGATATGCTCCACACCCAAAGGGACTACACCGCTTTCCCGGGCGACACCTTTTCGACGACCAGCCTGATGGCCAACGTCAAATACACGGCCGCGCTGAACGATACGCTCAGCCTGTATGGCGCGGTGGGCGTCGGAGCGATCTGGGGCGTGGACTATTTCGCCAACTACGACGACGACTATCACGTTTCAGGTCTCGGTTTTCAGCTGATCGCCGGCGCATCTGCCAACCTCAACGCGAACCTCGCCGCCGTCGGGGAAATCCGCTACCAGGGGTCCTTCGGCCCGCTGCATGACGCGCCGCGAGACGATCTCCGCGACACCGCGGTGGTGGCGGTGACGACCGGCCTCAAGCTCAGCTTCTAGCCCGCTCGAAGCGCACGTCCGGCATGGCCGCCCAACTTGCGCCCGATACGCATGTATGCAGGGTGGGTGTGGGGGGCTCATGCGCGTTTTCCTGTCTTATTCGCGTCGCGACACGGTGCTTGCCGACGGCATGGTCGCCGACCTCGAGGCGCAGGGCATCGAGGTCGACATCGACCGGCGGGACCTGCCCTATGGCGAGGCGTGGCAGGCCGAACTCGCCGGCTTCATCCACCGCGCCGACACCATCGTGTGGCTCGCCAGCGAAGCGTCGGTAGCGTCGAGCTGGTGCAAATGGGAACTCGGGGAAGCGCAGCGACTGAGCAAGCGCCTGCTCCCCGTGCGCATTGCGCCGCTCGCACCCGAGGCGCTGCCCGAAGCGCTGGGGCGCATCCATGTCCTGCCGGCCGAGGGCGTCTACGATCCGGCCCGGCATCTCGATGATCTCGTCAGGGCCATCCAGACCGACCGTGCCTGGATGGAGATGCACACCCGCCTTGCCGACAGGGCGGCCGAGTGGGTTGTCCGCCAGCGCCCCGCCGACCGCCTGCTGCGCGGCCGGGCGCTGCGCGACGCGGAGGAATGGCGCGACGGCCGGCCCGAGCGCGCCCCGGCCCCCGGGAGCGACACGCTCGACCTCATTTTACAGAGCCGGCGCGCGGCGACGCGGACCCTGCGCGTGCTCGTCGCCATCGCCGGTGTCGCCGTGGTCGTGACCCTCGGGCTGGCCGCCACGGCGCTGCTGCAGGCCAACGAGGCCCGTAACCAGCGCGACGTGGCGCGCACCGCCCAGCAGGAAGCGGTGACGCGTGCCCGCGAGGCGGAATTGCAGGGTGCCCGCGTCGCAACGACGCTCGCGCCGGAGCTTGCGAGGGATGGCCAGCTCGACGCCGCGCTGCTGCTGCTGCTCGCGGCGCACACCACCTATGGAGAGGACACCGCCCCCGCGGCGCTGGACATTGCCTTCCACAAGGTGCTGGAGGCCACCCATCAGCGCAGCGCCTACAACATTCCCGTCGGCAGCGTCCCCTTTGCGACCGCCACGGCACTTTATCTCTTCGATCCGGCGACGGCCGACCTGTGGCGCTATGACGGGAGCGGCGCGCCGGTGCGCATCCTCGCAGGGACCGCCGGCGACGCGCCCGTGCTGGCCGTGGGGGACGGGCCGCATGGCCTGCTGCTGGTGCGGGCCGATCTCACCGTCCACAGGCTTTTCGCAGGTGCCGCGCGCACCGAGCCGGCCGGAGCCCTGCCGCCGGCGGACGGGTTCGCGGGAGCCCTGGCTCCGTTTGACGAAATCGCCATCCATCCCGACGGCATGGTCAGCTTCCTGCATGGCGAGGACGGCAGCCTGCGCCTGCTCGATACCGCGAGCGGCGCGCGGCTCCATCTCGACGACATGGACCGTGGACGGCTGTTCTACTATGCGCCGTCGCCGGACCGGCGCCTCGTCGTCGCGACCGATGGAGCGCATGGCGACGCCCCGCCGCTGATCTGGGACCTGCAGGTTGCGGGCGATACGTTGGTTCGGACGCCGGTTCCGTCCTCGTCCGACACCGCCCTGCGCGGGCTGTTCGAGGAATGCCTGCGGCGCGGTCACGGCCCGCCGGCAGCCTATAGGCCGGCCGTGATCGAGAGCATGAGCTACGTCAACGGGCAGCAGATCTGCTGGGCCATAGGGGACGGCGACGTGCTGCTGTCGGACTTCAGCTTCACCTCGACGGGTCGCGACAGGGAGGAGCGGCTCTATATGGCGGATGGCGGCGTAATGGAGATCAACTCCACGCCGCCCTTCGCGTCCAGCGCCGACCAGTTCTCATGGGTGGGGGTCGACCCCCGGGCGCATGCCATCGCCGGCATCGTCAACCGCGACTTCGTGGTTGCGAGCCTTGACGAGGGCCAGCTCGTCCAAGCCTTCGCCGGGCGCGAGCCGGAATCGCCGGCGCTCGGCAAGTTGCTGGCCGGCCAGCGGCTCGTGCTGGTCGAGCCGCGCTCGGGCTGGCTGGTGGTCTACCGCTACCCGCAGGCGGTGCGCCAGACCCTTGTCGATGCCAGCGCGCCGGAAATTCTTGCCGGCGCGCCGTTCCACCCGCTCAACGCCGGCACCTGTGTCGGCTATGCGCTCGACGAGGCGGTCGATCGCAACGTCACCGGGCCGGACGGGGCCGGGATGCGTCTTGCGGGCAGCACGCTGACCACGATGAAGGGGGCTGCGGCCATCGAACTGGCCGATGGCCGCCGCATCGTGCTGGGGGAGGAGGGCAGTTGCCTGCAACTGTCGCCCGATCGGCAGACCGTGCTGGTGCATGCGGGCGAGGGGGTCGTCTACGACCTGCCGGCGCTGCTCGGGGGGGCATCGCTCGAGGCCGCCCGGGGCGAGGCGCCACCCGGCCGCTTCAGCTCGATCTTTCCACTGGCCGATGGTGGCTTCCTGACCGCCGACTGGAGCGAGCGCGTGCTCCGCTGGGCCCGCGCGGCCGACGGCGCCTGGTCATCGAGCTTGGTCTACTCGAGCGAGGCGCCCGTGATCTATGCCGAACCCAATGCCGATGCCAGCCAGCTGCTCCTGATCGAGAGCCAGAGCGATGGCGATGTCGCCGGCGTGCTCTATTCGGTGGCCGCGCGCAGCCGCTGGCTCGACCTCGGCAGCGACTACAAATGGCTCGGCGCCGCGTTCGGCGAGCGCGGCGAGATCGTCATCGGCGTCCATTTTTCACCGGCGGAGGTCTGGCGCCTGCCGTCACGGCAGGAGCTCGCTCGCGAAGCCGGCACCTATCTGCCGGCCCATTGCGCAGTCGAGGGCGACGCCTATCGTACCTCCGCCTGCTGGCCCGACTGGCTGTGAGCCGCCGGCGGGTCGGCCTGCCGGCGGCATCGAGCCGGCCTCAGCGGTCCAGCACGTCGCTCAGGTCCTTGGCCCAGAACAGGCCGATGAGTGCGCCCTTGCTCGAGGGCAGTATGGCCAGCAGCACGACGACGGACGCGGGAACCAGCACGTAAAGGTAGACGAGCGGGTTGCCATGTCCCGCCAGCTCCATTGCAAGCATGATGACGGCGATGACGAACATCACCAGCGTGACCACGATCAGCGGCAGGAACAGTCCGACCTTGTAGCCCGCCAGGGGCTCGCCGCACACCGGACAGCGATCGACCTGCTCGAGATAGTGATGGAACAGCCAAGCTTCGCCGCAGCGCGGGCACCGGCATCGGAGGCCTCGCCACATCGCGACCCACACGTCTCGCCGCATATCGTCAGTATCCGGGGGCATCGCCGTCTCCGCCTGGCCTGGTTCTCGGCACGCATCTTGCGCGTCTCGACGGCCGGTGGCAACGCGAGCGAAATCCAGCAGCGGACGCAAAATGGGTGACTTCATCCCGGAGGAGACGAAGTCACCCATCAGCTTGCAGTCGCGCCGGAGATATCGAGCCTAGAACTTGCTGTCGGCGTCGTAGAACTTGATGGCGTTGTCGACCGTGATGATCGGCGAGGGCAGGGCGCTCATCTTGGGCGCCTCGGCCCCGGCGAGGATCGCCATCAGGCGGTTGAAGCCGGCGCGACCGATCTGGTCGGAGGAATTGAGGCCGGTGGCACCGTAGTTGCTGCCGGGCTTCATGATCTCGAGCAGCGTGCCCATTTCCCCGTCGACCGAGGCGATGAAGATGTCGTCCGACTTGCCCGCATCCGCGATGGCCTTCTGCGCCCCGAGGCACATCGAGTCGTTCTCGCAGAACACCGCGTCGATGTCGGTCTCCTTGGCCAGCATGTCCTCCATCTGGGTGAAGCCGCCATCGGCGCTCCAGTCGCCCCAGCCGGGGGCTATGGCGGCGGTGACGCCGGCGGCGTCGAGCTTGGCCTTGACGCCGTCGGTACGGTCCGAGCCAATGGTGTTGTCGGCCGGACCGCCCCGGATGATGACGACCTTGCCCTGGCCGTTCAGGCGGTCGACGATGTAGTCGCCGATGCCCTCGCCGATGGCGCGGTTATCGGGGCCGACCCAGCTGGTATAGTCGCCGCCCTTGAGCAGGCGGTCCACCTGCACCACCGGCACGCCGGCATCGGTGATGGCTTCGAGCGCGGCGGGCGCCGCCTCGACGAAGGCGCCGGAAATGATGATGCCGTCGACGCCCTGGTTCAGTACGTCCTCGACGTCGGCGGTGAGCTTGGCGACATCGCCGCCGGCGTCGGTCGAGATGATGGTGACGTTGGAATAGGCGGCGGCCTCGTCCTTCACCGCCGCGTCCATGCCGACGAAATAGGCGCAGCAGGTGGACAGGTTCACCATGCCGATCTTGAGGTCCTTGGCCGAGGCGACCCCGGCGGTCAGCATGGCCGCGGCAAAGCCGGTGGCCAGTACGAGATTCAGTTTTCCGATAGGCTTCATCTTCTCTCTCCCTTCATGGTGGCCCCGTCCCGCGGCGGCCATTCGTTGATCGTCAGGTCTTCTTTCGCCGGGCCAGCACCGCGACGAGAATGATCAGGCCCTTCAAAAGCTGCTGGTAGTAGGAATCCACGTTGAACAGGTTGAGCACGTTGTCGACGAGGGCCAGCGCCACCACCCCGCCGAGCACGCCGATGGCGGTGCCGCCCCCGCCGCTGAGCAGGCCGCCCCCGATGACCACGGCGGCGATGGCGTCGAGCTCGTAGCCGATGCCGACGCTGGGCTGGGCGATGCCGAGCCGGCTGGCCAGCAGGACGCCGGCAATGGCCGCGAAAAATCCGCAGGCGACATAGGCGAAGATCAGGTGCCTGCCGACATTGACGCCGGCCAGCCGCACCGCCTCCTTGTTGACGCCGAGCGCAAAGGCGGCGCGGCCCGAGACGGTATGGTTGAGGTAGAACCACACCACCGGCACGGCCAGCGCGAAGAGGATGAAATTGACCGGCACCGGACCGACAAAGGCGCCGCCGAGCAGCGAGCGGAACAGCTCGTCGGATGGATAGCGCGGTGTTTCGGCATAGATGTAGAGCCCGCCGCGCAATGCCCCCATGGTGGCGAGCGTGACGATGAACGACTGCAGGTTGAAGCGCGCCACCAGCCAGCCATTGAGCCAGCCGACGGCAGCACCCATGGCGAGCGCGATCGCAATGGCGGCGGAAAAATGCATCTCCGCCTGCAGGCCCGTCGCCAGCAGGCCGGCGAAGGCCAGCACCGAGCCGACCGAAAGGTCGATGCCGCCGGTGCGGACCACCATCAGCATGCCCATCGACAGGAAGCCGTTGGTGACCAGCTGGCGCGAGATGTTGACGATGTTGCGCTGCGTCAGGAACGCATCCGACGCCAGCGAGGCGAAAATCACCACCGCCACGATGGCGAAGGCAAAGATCAGGTCGGCGCGGCTGAAACGCTGCCAGAAGGCGGGGCGGGCGGCGGGGGAGGGCAATGCGTCGATCACTGCAGCTGCTCCGAAACCTGATCGTGTACCGGAAGGCCCGCGGCGTAGGCGAAAACCGTCTCCATGCGGAACTGGTCCGGCAGCAACTCGGAGACGATGCGCCCCTCGCGCATGATCAGCAGCCGGTCGGAGAGACCGAGAACCTCGGGCATTTCCGATGAGATCAGCAGCACGGCGACTCCGGTCGCCGCGAGGTCGGCGATCATCTGGTAGATCTCCACCTTGGTGGCGATATCGACGCCGCGGGTGGGTTCGTCGAAAATGAACACGCGCGTGTTCTCGACCAGCAGCCACTTGGCGATCACCACCTTCTGCTGGTTGCCGCCGGAGAGCTGGCGCACCGGACGGGCGGTGCCCGGCGGGCGGATCGACAGCTCCGTCACCTTGGCGTCGACCATGGCGCGGCGGCGGGCGCCGTCGATGATGCCGAAACTGGAGGCGCGGCCGAAGCTGGCGAGTCCGGCATTGTCGAGCACGCTCAGGTCGAGCGCCAGACCGTCGCCCTTGCGGTCCTCGGTGATCATGGCGAGGCCGCTGCGCACGGCGGCCGCGGGCGTCGCGAAATGTGCCGGCTGGTCGCTGATCCGGATGTCGCCGCTATCGGCAGCATGCGCCCCGAAGATGGCCTTTGCGACCTCGGTGCGGCCCGACCCGACAAGGCCGAACATGCCCACGATCTCGCCGGCGCGCACCTCGAGGTCGATGTTCTCGAACACGCCGGCGCGGGTCAGCCGGGAGACCTCGAGCAGCACGTCGCCATGGCGTTCGCGGCGCGGCGGGAAGATGGCGGCAAGCGGACGGCCGACCATGGCCTGGATCAGGCTCGCCTGGTCGAGCGTGCCGATCTCGCCCTGAAGCACGCTCTGGCCATCCTTGAGCACCACGACTTCGTCGGCGACCTCGAAGATTTCTTCCAGCCGGTGGGAGATATAGAGAATGGTGGTGCCGCCCGCTGCGAGCGCCTTGATCTTGGCGAACAGCGCGTTGGATTCCGAGGCGGACAGCACCGCCGTTGGCTCGTCGAGGATCAGGATGCGCGGCGCCGCCACCAGCGCCTTGGCAATTTCGACGATCTGCTGGCGCGCCACGCTGAGGTTGCTGACCAGAACGGTCGGATCGATATCGGGAAAGCCGAAATCCGTGAGGACGTCGCCGGCAATGCGGTTGGCCGCGCGCCAGTCGACGATGAAGCCGAGGCCGCGCGTCGGCATGCGGCCCAGCAGGATGTTCTCGGCCACGCTGAGATGCGGCAATATGCTGAGCTCCTGGTAGACCGTTCGGATGCCCAGCGCCATGGCGTCGGCCGGCCGGGCAATCGCTGCCGGCTTGCCGTCGAGCAGGATGTCACCGCTGTCGGGCAGCGTGGCGCCGGACAGCATCTTCATCAGCGTCGACTTGCCGGCGCCGTTCTCGCCGCACAGCGCCAGCACGCGCCCCTCGGCCACGGCGAACGAAATGTCGCGGACGGCCGGATTGCCGTCATAGCTCTTCTGGATATGGGTGATCGCCAGGTGCGGCATCAGCCCTCGCCTCCGAAGATCTCGTGCAGCAGCAGCGTCTTTTCCTTGGTCATTTCGAGCAGTGTGTCGTGGATGCCCTCGCGGCCGTTGCCGGAACCCTTGTTGCCGCCGAAGGGCAAGGTTTCGACGCGCACGGCGGTGGTGTGGTTGACCACGACGGTGCCGACATCGAGCACCTCGTAAGCGCGCATGACCCGCCGCATGTCGTTGGAGAAGATCGCCGCCTGCAGGCCGAAGGGACTGTCGTTCACCAGTTCCAGCGCCTGCTCGAAACTGTCGAACGGGATGAGCGGCAGCACCGGCCCGAACGTCTCGTCGGCGAAAGCCGGCGTGCCCGGGGTGACGCCGGTCAAGATGGTGGGCTCGAAGAAATTGTCGTGGCGCTTGCCGCCGGTGACCACGGTCGCGCCGTCGGCGATCGCCTGATTCACCTGCGCCTCGACGCGCTCGGCGCCGCGGCGGTTGATCAGGGGGCCGATATCGGTTCGGGGGTCGTGCGGATCGCCCAGCTTGAGCGTGCGGGTGCGGCTGGCGACGGCGGCCAGCAGCGCCTCGAAGATCGGTCGCTCGACCAGCACACGCTTGACCGCCACGCAGATCTGGCCATTGCCCGAGGTGAAGCGACCGGCAATCAGCGCGTCGGCCGTGGCCTCGATATCGGCATCGGCACAAACGACGGTGGCGTCGTTCCCGCCCAGCTCGAGATGCACCTTCTTGAGCGTGGCCGCGGCGACCTCGAGGATGCGCCGGCCCGCGGCGGTGGAGCCGGTCATGGCGATCATCTGGACGCCTTCGGCGCGGACCAGCGCCTCTCCGACCTCGCGGCCACCGGTCAGCAATTGGTGGGCCCCGCGCGGCAGGCCCTCATCCTCCAGAAACCGGGTGATCTCGATGATGGCGAGCGGGCAGTCCTCGGGGGTCTTGGTGATCACCGCGTTGCCTGCGGCAAGGCCGCCGGCAACCTTGTGGCTCCACAACTCCACCGGATAGTTGAAGGGCACGATGGCGGCGATGACGCCGAGCGGATGGCGCGTGGTGATGGCCAGCGACTTCTCGCGGCCGGGAATGGAATCAAGCGGCACCGACTTGCCGAAGAGGCGCTTGGCCTCCTCGGCATAGCCGCGGAAGATGCGGGCGGCGACGCCGACTTCGCTGGTGGTCTCGCCGATGCGCTTGCCGTTCTCGCGGCAAAGCAGCTCGCCGAGCCGGGTCTGGTCGGCTTCGATGCGGCGGGCGACGGCTTCGAGGATTTCGTAGCGGCGATGGGCGGGCAGTCCAGCCGTCAGCATGGCGCCTCGCTGGGCGGCTGCGACGGCGCGGTCGACGTCGGCGACGGTGGCCCGCGGCACGCGGTCGAGCTCCGCATTGGTCGCGGGATTGAGCACAGCGTCGGTTCCGCCATCGGATGCGTCCGTCCAGACGCCGTCGATCAGCATATGCATGCGAATTACGCTCCCTCGGCGAGGTTCGGCTGCCTCGTTGCCTGTCAAATGGCTCAAATATTGAAACACGTCAACGATAAATGAACTTGCGTGGCCTTTATGGCGTCGATATACGAATATTGAACAGACCGCGGATGCCCAATGAGTGAGATCGACACCAATATCTCCAGCACGGCGCTCAAGGCGCTGAACGTGCTCGACTTCATCGGCGCGCAGCGGCGGGCGCTGTCGGTGATGGATGTGGCGGAGGGGATAGGCGCCGACCGAGCTACCGCCTATCGCATGCTGATGACCCTGCTGCAGGCCGGCTATGTAACGCGCGACCCGAGCGCGAAGACCTACCGGCTGAGCTTCAAGGTGTTGTCGCTTGGCCGGCACCTGCTCGGCGAGGACGAGCGGGCGAGCCGGATCATGGATTGCCTGCGCGAGATTTCGAGCGTCACCGGCGAGACAGTTCACTATGCCGCGCTGGAACGCGACCACACGGTCCTGCTGTTCCGCGCCAAGGGCACCCAGCGGGTGAGCGTCGATTTCCAGGTCGGCGACCGTTCGGCCCTGCACTGCACCTCGATCGGCAAGGTGGTGCTGGCCTTCCAGGACATGCGCTTCGTCGAGGCGGTCATCGCGGCCGGGCTTCCCAAGGTGGCGCCGAAGACCTTCACCGACCCGGCAGCCTTCCGCGCCGAACTGGCCGCGGTGCGCGCCCGCGGATACGCCTACGACGATCTCGAATTCGCGCCCGACATGCGGTGCGTGGCCTTTCCGGTATTCGAGAAGGGCGGCGAAGTGCCCGGCGGCATTTCAATTTCCGGCCCGAGCAGTCGCTTCGACATCGAGAAGCTCGACGATTTGCGGGCCGTCTCGATGCCGCTCTGCGCCCAGCTGTCGCACGCCCTGGGTGGGATCTAGGCGCGGGGGGCTTCGACGCGCCGCCGATCATGGTCGAGGAGAAGGGCAGGGGGTGAACCCTGCTAGCCGGTGGCGACGCGCCGCCAGCCCCTAAGCTTTGAAGACAGCGCCCGTGCGGCGGCACTCACCCCAGAGCGTGGTCGTCGGAGAATCTCCCAGCCGCGACATGGCCGCGAAGCCATACGTTCACCGATTGCCAGACGCCGTCCCTCAGCAGACCTTGCGCTCGAAATTTTATAGATATAGAAAATAGACAAACGGGAGGGACGCTGGTGAAGGCTGCCGACGAGGTCGTGAAGGGAACTCTGTTCCGCATGGGAAGCGCGGCGCCGCTCGATGGCGGGCTCAGCTGGGCGCCGCTGGAGCCCGGTCGGGAGCAGCCGATCAACTGCTATCTCGTTACCGAAGGCGACCGCGCGACACTGGTCGATACGGGGCCGGCGCTGTTTCGTTCGATCATCCTCGAGCAGCTCAAGGCCATTCGCCCGGCCAATGTGCCGCTTACCGCCTTCATGACCCGCAGCGAACTCGAATGTTCGGGCAACCTCGCGGCTATCCATGAGGACGACCCGGTAGCCCGCGTCATTATCGGCGGCGGCCAGAACCCCTTCGACGGCTATGACCAGGTGACCAGCGATGCGGGCAGTGCCGTTGAACGACAGGCGCTGCCCAATACAGGCGACATCAATACGCCGCTCGGCGATTCGACCCGCCTCCTGCTGATTCCGGCCCGCTTTCGCATTCTCACGACCTACTGGCTTTACGATAAGCAGACCAGAACCCTGTTCTGTTCGGACGTGTTCGGCCACACGAGCCACCGACCGGGTGAATCGGCCGTCCTCGCTTCCGTTGCCGAGGATACGACGACGCGCGAGTCGGCCGAGCGTCATCTGTTTGCGAAATTCGCCTGGCTTCTCGATGCTCGCACCCGCCCGCTGCAGGATTGGCTGGAGCGGCTGTTCGGCGAAATCGACGTCGAGAATCTGGCGCCCACGCATGGCCGCGTCCTGTGCGGCCGGGTCCTCGTGGAAAAGCACTTCGGCATTGTCCAGGACATTCTCAGATCCGTCGAGCGTGGCGACTACAAGGAGCTCGCAAGTTGACGTCACCAGCTCACGACTTCCCGCGCGAAATCGCGCCCGGCATCCACTGGCTCGGGGCCTGCTCCGAAAACACGCTACGCGGCGAAGTGGTCCACGTTCATCTCGGCCAGTACCTCGTCATCGGCGATGACAAGACCCTGCTGATCGATACCGGCATGCCCAATTTCTGGCCGACAGTCAGTGCGCAGCTGGACCAGGCACTTGCTGGCCGGACGCTCGACTATCTGATGCCGACGCACCCGGAAGTTCCGCATGTTTCGGCGCTGCCCTACATCCTGCGCAAATATCCTGCGTGCCGGTTGATCGGCGACAGCCGCGACTACCAGCTGTATTTCCCCAGCCACTTCCCCACGATGATCCACCGCTCGCCGGGCGATGAGATCGATCTGGGCGGCAAGACGCTCGTCTTCCTGCAGGCGTTGATGAAGGACCTGCCCAACACGCTATGGGCCTATGAGAAGAGCACCCAGGTGCTGTTCGTCTGCGACGGCTTTGCCTTCATGCATGCCGGTGCCGAGATGGCCGAGCCGGAGGAGGAGGCCGATGCGACGCATCGCCCCGGAGAGTGCGCGCTCTTCACTTCGGAGATGGCGGCAGACGTCGATGTCAATCGCGCCTCCTTCATCCTGCAGCGCGCTCTTTACTGGAGCCGCTACGTCGATGCCGACGTGCTCTTCCGGCGTATCGACAGGATGATCGAGCAGTATCCCGCGCGCCTGATCGCGCCCGCCCACGGGAATGTCATCGACAACCCGGCCGCGGTGTTCCCCACCATTCGCAAGGCGCATGAGGAGGCGAACAGTTCTGCGTAACCATGCCGGTTCGCCGGCGTGGGGACGACGTATGCCACCGGCCGTGGTGGATCGCTGCACGGCCACCAACGGGAGGAAGTACATGAAACTGGAAGATATGATCCAAGGTCCGTCTGCCGCGCGAGGCGGCGGCGTTCGACTGCTTGCCGCAGTGGCGCTGGCGCTGTCGGTGGGCGTGGCGAGCACGGGCGTGCTCGCGCAAGATCACGACCTGACCATCGTCCTGCAGGACGAGCCCTATACGATGGAGCCCTGCGATGCCAATGGCAGCATCGTCGGCAAGGTGCTGAAGCAGAACGTCGTGGAAACGCTGGTGGACAAGGACGCCGTGACCGGCGCCTTGGTGCCGCGTCTGGCGACCTCGTGGGAAAAGCTGGCGGACAATAGCTGGCGCTTCAAGCTCCGCGAGGGCGTGAAGTTCCAGGATGGCGCCGACTTCAACGCCGATGCGGTGATCTACGCGATCGAGCGCACGCTCGACACGCGCATCGAATGCGAGGTGCGCAACAAGGTGTTCGGCGGGATCACCATGACCTTTGCCACGCCGGATCCGCTGACCCTCGACATCACCACGAATATCCCGACCCCCATCCTGCCCACCATGATGGTGCCGCTCACCATCATGTCGCCCAATACACCGATGGGCGAGGTGTCTCGCCAGCCGGTTGGCACCGGCCCCTACAGCTTCGTCAACTGGGTAGCCGGCAGCGAAATCAATCTCGCCCGCTTCGATGGATGGTGGGGCGAGCAGCCGCAGGTTGAGAACGTCAGATATGTCTGGCGCAGCGAGCCGACCGTTGCCGCCGCCATGGTGGCCGAGGGCGAGGCCGATCTGGCACCGAACATCTCCGAGCAGGATGCTACGACGGAGATGGACTTTGCCTATCCCAACTCCGAAACCACGCGTCTTCGCATCGACGTCGACCAGCCGCCGCTCAACGACCGCCGCGTGCGCGAGGCGCTCAATCTCGCACTCGACCGGGACGCCCTGCGTGGCAGCGTGTTCCCCGCCGACGCTACCCCCGCCACGCAGCTCGTGTTGCCCGAAATCTCCGGCCACAATCATGATCTGCAGGTCTGGCCCTACGATCCCGATCGTGCCCGTCAATTGCTGGCTGAAGCCAAGGCTGCCGGCGTTCCCGTCGAGACACCCATCCGCCTGATCGGCCGCACCAACCAGTTCCCGGGATCAGCCGAGTCGATGGAGGCCATCATGTCCATGTTCCAGGATGTGGGCTTCAATCCGACACTCGAAATGCTCGAGACGGCGCAGCACTCCAGCTATCTGGTGAAGCCCTATCCCGAGCCGCGCACGCCGCTCCTGATCCAGGACCAGCATGACAACAACAGCGGTGATGCCGGCATCACCGTGTTCTTCAAGTACCACTCGGACGGCGGCAACTCCGTGCTTCACGACGCCAATCTCGACGACGTGATCGACCGTGCCCAGGCGGCCTCCGGCGATGAGCGGGCCGGCCTGTTTGCCGAGGCGCTCAAGATCATCAACGAAGACATCATCGCCGATGTCCCGTTGTTCTACATGGTCGGCTACGCAAGAGTTGGCAGCCGGATCAACTTCACGCCGACGATCGCCACGAACAGCGAAATCCAGCTGCAGACGATCACCTTCAAATAGGCGCACCCATGGTTCCCGGCGCATATAGTGCCGGGAACCATCTCCGACCGATCGAGGTCCCGATGCCTTATTCCAT
>PJUF01001013.1_pt1 | contig 15968 bp, 10 predicted proteins | sample 1512191 | NCBI WGS metagenome assembly PJUF01 (sample SAMN08177673, study PRJNA422409) | Feces metagenome, whole genome shotgun sequencing project. | isolation source: Chicken feces (3) enriched on wood chips | host: Gallus gallus | place: USA: Madison | collected 2015-01-15 | reverse complement strand
ACCCTCATGCCGTTGGCGGCAAATACCTGAGCCACGAGCTGGCCAAAAGCCTGTGAATTGTTGCGGCTGTCATACGATACGGCGACCTTGATATCCTGACCCGGAAATTGCTTCCTCAGATAATTGGCAAGCCCCTGTGTCGCTTTGCCGATCGTGTATTTGTTCATGCGGTTGGATCCTACGCCCATAATGCCCCGTAGGCCGCCCGTTCCAAATTCAAGATCTTTGTAAAATGAATCAATAAGTTCTGTCTCAGCCTCTTCATCGATCAGCTTTTGAACAGCAGCGCGTGTTTCTTCATCGTAGCTTGAGGTTAACCAACTGTCGACCTTCTGTTGTATCTCTTTATCTAAATTTCCCATTACGTGTTAAAATAAGGCTAAATGTAAAAAAATCTTTTAAGCGTCACAACCGGCATATGCACGGTCGATGACCGTGATATACCACTTTCCTCCCTCTTTCGTGACGTGAAATACCAAGGGCTCTTCCGTGTCGCTGGAGGTCATGATGGCGCGGTAGCTTCGGGCTTCCATATTTTTTAGGCGCTGCAATTCGCTGCTGCTAATTTTTGCATCCAAAATTTCGTTCATAAATCTCGCCGTCTGTGAAAGTTCGTTCGGCCGGCTTTTCTTGTCATAATAGAAGCCTGATTTGTCCCATTTCATTGTTCCGCAATCAAACGCAGGGAGTTTTCCCGATTTTAATGGCCCTTTATAGCTTAATTTTTCGTAAGAATGGTACTCAGGTACCGGCTTGGAAAAGCTAAAGCTGTTTTGATGCACATACGAATCCAGAGCGCCCGGACGATAAATGATATATATACCCAACTTGGGATGAATGTAGTTGTTGATGGTTTTACCATCCTGTTCGGTGTAGGCCTTCGCTATGTTTTCGAGTACCTCTTCTACTGTCTCTATGTCCTCTTTCTTAGGCTCCTTTTGTAGGGTATCGGGCTTGCTCACCGTATCCAAGGGGATGGAATCCTGGGCAATGCGTATCGCTTTGTCTTCTTTTTTATTATTTCTGCAGGACGTTATTCCGGCCGAAAGGGCGATAAGAACAAAGAAAAGGAGTTTTCTCATGTTGTGTTTATTTATTTGATCGTATTTTTTGACGCCAGATTCTCGATAATGGATTTTAAAATCGCGCGTGTAGCGGGCAACCACCATTGCTCCAGAATCCGCTGTATGGTTTCGTCTCTATTTTCGCGCAATTTAAGAATTATTTCCTTTCTGAAGTTTAGTTTTGAGGTTTGCCAGGTGGACTGATTTAATTGCGTGATCTGCTTTATTTTCTTTGTCGCCGTATTAAAGAGGACATTCGCAGGAACAACCTCGTCTACTAAACCCTGTGCTTTTGCTTCCACAGGAGATAACAGTTTTCCTTCAAGTAAGTTTTGGTAAGCATGGCGTTTTCCGATCCAGAATGCATAGAGCAGAAAGATGCTTTCGGGGACAATCAGGCCGACAGGTATTTCGTTGAGGCCAATGACAAAGTTGCCTTCGGCCATAATCCGATAGTCGCAGCATAGCGCCAATACGCAGCCCCCTGCGGGACTATGGCCAGATATAGCGGCCACAATTGGCTTCGGAAAAGCAGCTAGAAGTGTGGTGGTCTCCATAAAAAGTATCCAGAATTCGCTGATCTGCTCTTCATTATAGTTGTATAGGGTGATCAGGTCAAGCCCGGCACTAAAAAAGTTCTCTTTTCCGATCAGGATGATCCCTTGCACGCTGTCGTTGTCCTGGGCGGTTTCCAGTGTGACAATAAGTTCTTTCAGCAACAAGGTGTCGATTGCATTGGACTTTCCACGGTCCAGGAAAATACTTAAGATGCGGTCTTCTATTTTGGTTTTTATATGTTCCATACGCAGCAGTATATAATTATAACGGTTTGTTTGTTGCACTATTGTGGTTTTACTTCTAATAAGTGTTCCTGATGGCCAATTTTTCCTTCCATATCTACTCCTTCGATTGTGATCTTGTATGTTCCGGGTTCGTCGGCGGTGAAAAAATCGAATTGTGTTTTTCCATTTTTATCGGTGATGAGATTGGGCTCCCAGGCAATAGTAGTTCTCAGATCGCGTTTAAGTGCTTGTTTTTGCGTGGCATCATACTGTGGTTTGAAAAAGTTGCGGTTTACATGTAGCCCTTTGGGTACAATTGTAACAATCCCTGTCGGCGTATAGGATGATAATACGGCGTCGCCCGATTTGGTCGTGATGACCAGGACACCATTGCCGCCATAGGACCCATAAATTGCCGTGGTGCTGGCAGTACGTAGTACTTCAATGCTGGCGACATCCTGGACATTGATCATGCTGATCTGCTCCGCCTCAATGTACATGCCATCCAAAACGACCTGCATGGGGCTTCCACCGTTTAGTCCCATCGATCGCGTGCTATAGGGGACTCCATTTCGAAACATCACACCTACAAGCCTACCGGCAAGACATTGTTCCAAGGTCGTACAAGTCGACAATTCCTCTGCCGTGATGACCTGATCCGCATTGCCGGGGCCATTTAAATTTCTAGAGTTCTTGTCAGCCTTGTTAACTCTCGTTCGGCTGATCTGGACCTCTTCGAGTACAATGCTTTTCTGGATAATGCCCGCGGCCTCCAGTTCTGCTAAAAACTGCTGGTTGTTTTTAAGCTGGCTGATCAATTCAGTATTGATATCATTGGTCATCAAGGGGTCGTCTTTGCTCTCTTCAATTCGTGGGATCACCGGTTCATCGACAACGATATCCACTCTATTTTTTTCCTTTTTACCCTTGCCTGTCACAATAAATTTGACGCTGTCTGCGAATAGCAGCTCGTCAAAGGCAAATTTGCCTTCTTCGTTGGTTAGGGTATCGATGCTCAGCATCATATTGCTGGTAGGTATCAAGGTAACCGTGGCACCCGGTACAACGGCTTTCCTACCCGTTTTCTTCACGGTGCCTGAAACGGTAAGTCCCTTTTCGGGAGGATACTGCTTTTGGGTGCTGTCAAGATAGTGTTTCCAGTCAAGTTTTCGCCACCCCTGAATGAACATGAGGTTGTCGAGCTCATCCAGCTTGACGTTATTTAAATCCGCAAAGTAGTAGTTGGGGCGTTCAATGAAGCCCCGAAGATCCGATTTTAACAAAAGTTCCGAAACGATGGAGGAGTAATGAAGACCTGTAAGGGTATCGATTTTTGTCAGGTTAACAACAGATGCCGAAAGCGCGGCTATTTTTGAGGTATCACTGCTGCCTTCATGAACGGTGAGACTGGCAAGGACATGGTCACGTGTGCCGAATGCCGGTTTGTTTAACTGTACAGCAATCGGCAGCATTGTTTTTGCGGCGTTGTAGTTAAATACAAGCCTTTCGATAACAGGAACCAGTTGTGCATTGAGAATGGATAGCTGGAGTACTCCTGAAGGAAGTTCTTTCTTTGGAATATTGAACAAGATCTCACCGTGATTTAACTTTTGTTTAGCAGCATGGAGTACCAGACCATTGTACTGTGCAATCAGATACATCTCCTGGCCATTGACGAGGTCCGCAGTCGCCGACAGCTGCGTTACGATTTTGTCTTTGAGGCCTGAGTTAACTGTAAGCGCATAACCCGAAGCTGCTATGGGCGGTATGGAGGCACTTACCGAGCTGCCGTCTTCAAAGGTTGCAGTCGCGATGTATTTTTTTTCCGCATTCAGGATCAGCGGTATACTGCCCATACCGAGCGGATTTGTTTCAAATTCCATCAGTGGAGTCAGATTGTCTTCCAATATTTTTATTTTAGCTTTAAGTCCAAGGCCTGTCGGGGAAAGCACTTTGAAGCCAGTTTTACATAATATATTGTTGACCAGTTCACCACTTTCCGGAAATATCTGGATACTGTTCTGCCGAGTGGGATCGGGGATTCTAAAGCTCTTTAATATCCGTCGTTTGTCTGAGGAGAGAAAGTGCAAAGACAGTAGGCCACCTTTAAAGTCATCTTTTAATTCAAGCGATATGGTTCCGTTTTCGTCGGATTTTAGCCTTCCGGTTCGCTCTTTTTTACCTTCCTGCTTTAATGTGTACTGCACATTGTTGTTTAAAAGGGGCGCCCCTTGGAAAGTCTTCATCCTGATCTGAAAGAATCTCTCCGGACCATCGTTGACAAGTGTACTCTGCGTAACGATGTTGTCCGACCTTCCATTGGTAATCGGGACAACACGTTCGTAAAAATTGGAAGTGGAGTCATTTTGCATCCACTGTGTGTATGCTCTGATTCGGTAGGCTCCTTCAATGAGTGTATCCGGTAGATTGAAGTCGCCGATCCCAAGTCCTAGCGTGACGGGTATTTTAATGCTTTTGACGATGGTATTTGACGGTGAGATCAATTCGATGTTAGCGATCTTGCTGTTGTTGCTGAGGTAATTGAACGGGGCGATCGTACAATACAGTTTAAACCAGATATTTTCACCTGCCGTGTAATCATTCTTATCCAGATGCAGGTAGATTTTTTCGACGGGATGATGTGCACGGTAAGAATCCAGTTTCTGCAGCGTCTGATCAATCTGAGCGAAAGTCAGTAAGGGGAATACCAGGCAATTGATTAATAACAGTATTTTGGCATACATATGACTAAATGTTTCTGGTAAATTAGAAAATATTTTTTCTTTAATCAACTTATAAATCAAAATATTATATCGTGGCAGAGTATTAGCAGCACCGGAAGCCGGTTTGCTCACGGATACAAATTTAAAATGTGTTTTTAAGGTCCGCTGATGGCTGAAAATTAATATAAAAAAAATATATTTGTGCTATGAAAATCCTTATCATCGGTTCGGGAGGCCGTGAGTCCGCCTTCGCCTATACATTGTCGAAAAGTCCACGTTTAGATCAGCTGTTTATTGCGCCCGGTAACGCGGGTACTGGCGCCTATGGGGAAAACGTAAATATAAAGGTTACAGATTTTGAAGCTATCGCTTCCTTTGTGCTCGAAAAAGACATCACGATGGTTGTTGTGGGCCCCGAAGAGCCTCTGGTTAAAGGTATTCATGACTATTTTTTAAACCGGGACGATATAAAACATATTCCGGTGATCGGCCCGCAGCAGGAGGGAGCGCAACTAGAAGGGTCAAAAGATTTTTCAAAACAGTTCATGGATCGCCATGGAATCCCTACAGCAGCGTCACGGTCGTTTGATGCGGCGTCGTTGGATGAGGGATTGTTGTACCTCGAAGGTCAGAAGCTGCCCATCGTATTAAAAGCAGATGGTCTGGCAGCTGGTAAGGGCGTATTGATCTGTGAAACACTTGAGGATGCCAAGGCAGAACTGAAAGCGATGATCGCAGAGGCCAAATTTGGCGATGCGAGCCGTGTCGTTGTAGTGGAAGAGTTTCTAAAAGGGATTGAACTTTCCGTATTTGTGCTTACGGATGGAAATTCATATAAAGTGTTACCATCAGCTAAAGATTACAAGCGCATTGGTGAGGGTGATACCGGTTTGAATACAGGTGGAATGGGTTCCATCTCTCCAGTTCCTTTTGCAGATGATATTTTTTTGAACAAGGTCGAAGAACGTATTATCAAACCTACAGTCGAAGGGCTGAAAAAAGACGGCATTCCTTACAAAGGTTTTATTTTCATCGGTTTAATGAATGTGGGTGGGGATCCATATGTTATTGAGTACAATGTTCGTATGGGAGATCCTGAGACCGAATCTGTGTTGCCACGCATCGAGTCTGACCTCTTGGATCTTCTGGAGGGCGTAGCACAGGGCAACCTTGAGCAACGTTCGTTTACTGTTTCACCGAAGACAGCCGTGACAGTCATGCTGGTCGCAGGCGGCTATCCGGGAGCGTATGAGTCCAGCAAGGAAATCACCAATATAGAAAATGTAAAAGAGTCTCTCGTATTTCATGCCGGTACGAAAGAGCAGGACGGAAAAGTCGTCACAGCCGGAGGAAGGGTCATCGCAGTAACAACCTTGCAGAACACGCTTTTCGAGGCGTTACAGCAAGCTACAGCAGATGCCGGAAGGATCTATTTTGAAGGCAAATATTTCAGACGGGACATCGGCTTCGATCTGATCTAAAAAATATTCGAAATTATTTTTTGCAATTCTGATTTTAAAATCTATATTTGCAGCTCCAAAAGCAATAAAAGCTTCTGGAGCTCATAAAAGGCCCGTTCGTCTAGGGGTTAGGACGCAAGATTTTCATTCTTGAAACAGGGGTTCGATTCCCCTACGGGCTACACATCTAAAAGTCAAAACATACAAAAGCCTGCAAATATTCAATTTGCAGGCTTTTTTGCCTTATGGTGTTTGCCGTTAGAAAGCCCCATTCATAATCAATTCATCCACAGTAGTTTTATTTTTCCTCCTTTGATACAAAATAGCAGACTATTGAGAAAAATCGTTAGTCTCAAAAATTTTACGTTCTCTAATTTTGGATAATCAATTATAGAACGCAGTTCCTAAGAGAAGTATTTGAAAACGTAAATTATAATAATCAACATTTATCTTCTGGCCTAGCAGCCCAATAAACGAAACAGAATTAGTAAAAATGATTTTAACAGGACGTCATGTCTTTTTTTTAGTAAAAATAAGCTAATACCATTTAGCTTTTATAAAATAATCAATTATGTGGAAATCAATTCAAACAACTTACAAGAGCGTAGGGCGGGTGTCGATCCGTTCGTCCTGAAATTGACCTTTAGAAAGTAGTTAAACCAGCATGCTTTTAAATAAAGAATGCTGAAGGAATCAGGTCAAGGACCTGTTCGTTTAGGCATATGTAGAAGGCAGTATTAAGAACAAATTATAACCGAATAATACCTTATGAGAACAAAACAAGTAGCCCACGGAAGGCAGCGCCTCCGTAGCAGACTTTGGGTTTTTATGCTACTCATGCTTGGACTCTGGGCATGCAAAAATGATACACCTGAGATTGGCGGTGAGGCAGCACCTTTCGATCCATCTAAACCTGTTGTGGTCTCCGACTTTGCACCCAAATCAGGCGGAATGGGGCAACGGCTAGTAATCTATGGAAAGAATTTTGGCAATGATCCAAAAAATGTAGAAGTCTTTATCGGCGGGAAAAAAGCTATAGTAATCAATGTTTTGGGTGAGTCACTTTATTGTCTGGTGCCCAAGCAGGCTTTTAAAGGAGATATTGAGGTGCGTGTGGGCGGAGACGAAAAACCTGTTGTCGGCAAAGCAGAAGCGCTTTTTGACTATCAACGCAAACTGGTTGTGTCAACCTTGGCTGGTTATAGAAATGCACGTGGTGATGAGCCCTGGAAAGACGGTAAGTTTAAAGATGCGGATGAAAACAAGATGGCCAGCGGTTTTTGGCTGTCGTCGTTCATGAAGTTTGATCCGCTTAACCCAAAACACTTGTGGGTTACATTCGATGAAAATAACGGTCTTTACCTGATTAATTTCGAGGACAGTACAATCACCAAAAAACGCTCAGATTTCAGTCGACCGCGAAGCGTTGACTTTTCACTGGATGGGAAATATATGATTGTAGCGCAAGACAGGGGAGGTGAAAATGATGAGTCTACCTTATTATTTTCCCGAGCAAGGAATTTTTTGGATAAAGAAGTACTGACAAAAAGCAAGCAATGCAATGGGGCATCTATCCACCCGGTCAATGGTGAAATGTACTTCAATAGCTATGCAAAAGGCGAATTTTACCGTTTCGACCTGAATCAATATTTTATAGATAAAACGACTAAATCAGAGTTCTTATATGTAATCCAGGATCCGCAGTGGGAATATCGGGCGCTGATCCGTCCAAGTGGAAATTATGCCTATATCTTGGTCATCAATCAAGGATATATTATGCGGGCCGATTACAATTGGGAAAAAAAGCGATTCAACCAACCCTATCTTATCTGTGGCAAAGTCCGGGAATCTGGTTATAAAGATGGAGTCGGGTCTTCGGCACGGGTCAATCAGCCTTATCAAGGGGTATTCGTCAAAAATCAGGCATATGTGGATGCCGGTAAGCCAGACGTATATGATTTTTATTTTACAGACATGATGAATCATGCGATCCGTGTACTTACACCGGAAGGTGCTGTGACAACTTTTGCCGGCAGGGGAAGTTCAAGTCTCAATAGCAATCCCTATGGTTATGTCAATGGAGACCTGCGCGAAGAAGCCCGTTTTGACCGCCCATCGGGCATCGCCTATAATGAAAAAGAAGGTGCTTTTTATATCGGGGATCGCGAGAATAGACGAATCCGCAAAATAGCATTGGAAGAAATGGATGAAAATGACCAAGATTAACCTAGCATAAAATGATGAATAAAATAGTATTAACCTGTATGTTGCTTCTCGGTATCACCTTCAGTGCCTTGGCACAGGATATTGTGGAAGTAACCGGAGTTGTTGTTGATCCTCAAAAAATTCCATTGATAGGGGTCAGTATTTCTGTGAAAGACGCACCCGGTCTAGGCACAACGACGGACAATAAGGGGCATTATAAGATAAAGGTCGAACGCTACAAAACGCTAGTCTTCTCCTCTGTCGGATATCAAAAACAAGAGATTCTTGTTAAAGATGTCCATTCTATTAATGTGACATTGAAAGAGTCGGAAACCAGCGTGTTAGATGAAGTCGTCGTAACGGGTACCGGTACGCAACGGACGCTCACATCGACTGCTGCAACCAGTAGTGTGGATCTGAGTACGATGAAAGGGAATCCGACATCGAGCATAAGCAACGCGCTGATCGGAAATGCGCCCGGGGTCTTGGGGATGATGCAGTCGGGCCAGCCCGGAAAGAATATTACTGAGTTCTGGATCCGCGGTATTTCTACCTTTGGTGGAGGAGCCTCAGCGCTTATTTTGGTCGATAATATTGAACGGGATATTAATGATATCAATATTGAAGATATCGAAACCATTAATATCCTTAAGGATGCAGCCGTGACCGCGATTTATGGTTCCAAAGGAGCAAATGGCGTTATCTTAATCACAACCAAGCGTGGTAAAGACGGTAAAATTAGTATCAACTTCAAAGATGAGAATATTTACAATACCCGCACGATTACCCCTGAATTTGAAGATGGTGTTAGCTATGCCAATTTATTGAACGAGGCACGTATTACACGGAATTTTGAACCCATTTATCAACCCGAGGAACTGGAAATCTTACGTTTGGGATTGGATCCAGACCTTTATCCGAATGTCAACTGGAAAGACCTCTTACTAAAAGATGGCGCAATGACTTACCGTGCTAATCTCAATATGACCGGCGGTGGAGCTACTGCGCGTTATTTTTTGTCCGGAAGTTATATCGATGAAGGTGGTATGTATAAAACCGACGAAACATTGCGGAATGACTACAATACAAATGCGAACTACAAAAGATATAATTATCGGTTGAATACAGATATTAATGTGACCAAAAGCACGGTGTTAAAAATCGGTGTTGCTGGTTCGCTCAATAAAAGAAATAGCCCCGGCTTGGGAGATAATGATTTTTGGGGAGTGTTATTTGGTTACTCACCAATTCGGACACCAGTACTATACTCAAATGGATATGTTCCTGCCATTGGCACCGGCAATCAGACCAATCCCTGGGTCGTGGCCACACAGACAGGGTACAATGAAAATTGGCAAAATAAGATACAGACGAATATTTCCATCGAACAAAATTTTGATTTTATAACCAAAGGGCTACGTTTTAGAGGTATTATTGGTTACGACACAAATAATGATAATAATATTTACCGCCGAAAATGGCCGGAGCAATGGCGGGCAGAGCGCGCCCGGGATGAAAATGGAAATTTAATATTTACTCATATTTCCGATCCGCGTGAGTTATTTCAGGAAAGTAGCGCTAGTGGTGACCGTCGCGAATTTTACGATATGATGTTCAACTATGACCGAAGTATAGGGAACCATAATATTGGTGCTGTTGCCCGTTTTACGCGCGATGCACTCGTTCGAACCGTCAATCTTGGCGATGATATTAAAAATGGAATCGCAAGAAGGAATCAGGCCTTAGCGGGACGTGTTACCTACAATTGGAAATCGCGTTATATCGCCGATTTTAATTTTGGTTATAATGGCTCGGAAAACTTTGCTCCGGGGAGGCAATATGGTTTTTTTCCGGCTGTTTCAGGGGCATGGAATATTGGGGAGGAACCTTTTGTGAAGGATAATATCTCTTGGATGAATATGTTTAAGGTCCGCTATTCTTGGGGAAGAGTGGGTAACGACCAATTGGCCGGAGGAGCACGGTTCCCTTATTTATCGACGATCTCGGAAGTTGATGGTGGATATGACTGGGCCGATTATGGGTTTATTCGATCGTATCAGGCAATTAAATATAGCCAGGTGGCCTCCCCAAATGTGACGTGGGAAATAGCGACGAAAAGGAACTTAGGATTTGATTTGGCACTCTTTAAGGATAAAATTATTGCCAACCTGGATTTCTTTAATGAAAAACGTACGGGCATTTATATGGCTCGGAATTATTTGCCTGCTCTCGTGGGATTGGAATCCGTTCCTAGTGCCAATGTGGGTGCGGTAAAATCCAGCGGTTTTGATGGTCGTCTATTATATAACCAGAAAGTAGGGGAAGTAAATTTAACTGCCAGAAGTAATATAACCTATAGTAAGAATGAGATTACGGAAATTGACGAAGAAAACAATGTCTATGGTTATCAAAATCAAAAAGGATATCGTGTTGACCAGGCGAAAGGGCTTATCGCTTTAGGCTTGTTTAAAGATTATGATGATATACGTAATAGCCCGAAACAAACATTCGGTACATACCAGCCCGGAGATATCAAATATAAGGATGTTAACGGCGATGGTATCATAGACGATGGTGACCGTGTTGCTATTGGCGCTACGAGACGCCCCAACCTGGTTTATGGGGTGGGTGTATCAGCAAGCTGGAAAAGTCTCGACGTCAGTGTCCACTTTCAGGGAGCGGGAAAATCGACCTTCTTTACCTATGGAAAAACAGTATATGCTTTTAGCGAGGGAGAGTGGGGACAGGTGTTAAAAGGAGTAATGGGCGATAACCGCTGGATTTCTGCCGATATATCGGGCGATCCATCCACCGAAAACCCGAATGCATCATATCCACGATTAAGCTATGGGCCCAATCCGAACAACTTTAGGGAATCGACCTTTTGGTTGAAAAACGGCCAATATGTGCGGTTGAAAACCATCGATATTGGGTATACATTGCCGAAAGAGCTAACGAATCGTATCAAAACCAATAGCATTCGGATTTTTGTCGTGGGATCGAATCTATTCACCTGGTCAAAATTCAAGCTTTGGGACCCGGAGCTGGCGACGCCACGGGGAGAAGATTACCCATTGCCTAAGTCATTTACCTTTGGCATCAATGTTAACCTATAAAATTTATAAAGATGCAACGAAACAAATTATATATTGTGATAACGCTTGTCCTGGGAGCAAGTCTTGTCTCATCTTGCAAAAAAGATTATCTCAAGTCGGATCAGTATTTTAAGGATCGGCTCAATATAGAGAAAACCTTTAAAAGTAAGCGCTATTCGGAAGAATGGTTAGCCCATATATTTGAGGAATTTAAAGGTGAGAATGCCGATGTCGCCAGCAAGGGATTGACACCACATTGTTTTGCAGATGACATGTATTATGGTGATCGTGACAAAGATTATGACCCGTCGAAGAATGAATTGTCGTATAATATGTTCAAAATGGGGCAATATACCGAAAGTGATAAGCAGGGTACATGGGTACAGTCCTATCGCGGTATTCGTAATGCGTCAACCTTCATTCAGTATATTTATATGAATACGGAAATGTCGGCTGTTGAAATATCGGATTATCGCGGTCAGGCACGTTTTGCCCGGGCCTATCTCTATTGGTTACTGCTTCGTAAATACGGCCCGATTCCGTTATTGCCCGACGAGGGGCTAGATTATACCGACAGTTACGACGATTTGGCTATTTCGAGAAATACCTATGAAGAATGTGCTGAATATATCAGTAATGAATTGTTGCAGGCCGCTAAGGAGATGGAAGCTCTCGGTATGAAGCGTGGACAAGATGGTTCAGCACGTCCGACTGTTGGAGCTGCATTAGCTGCGCGGGCCAAGGTACTACTCTATGCCGCGAGCCCATTGGCCAATGGCAATAACTCAAGCTATGCGGCATTGCTGGTGGATAAACAAGGGAAACGTCTGCTCTCTGCAGATTATAAGGAGGAAAAATGGGCCAAAGCAGTGGCGGCGGCGCGGGATGTGATGGAACTGGGCATATATCAGCTGTATACAGCTCCTTTTCAGGAGACCGGTGATGACGCGACTATCACACCTCCTCAGGATCATAATTTTTCCGATAAAAATTGGCCTGCAGGCTGGGCCAATATAGATCCTGAAAAATCTTACGCTCAAGTTTTCGATGGCACACTTTCCGCTTCGGGTAACCCCGAATTAATCTTTACACGCGGGAAAAATCAGCAGAATGAGGGGGTTGACCAAATGGTAATCCATCAATTACCGCGTTCTGCAACAGGATGGAATACACATGGGCTCACGCAGAAGCTGGTGGACGCCTACTACATGAATGATGGTACAGATGTGCCTGGTAAAGATAATGAAATCGGGCGTGGAAATGGTTCACACAGAGTTGCGGGTTACGTTAGCCAGGAAGATTATAACGCAAAAAAATACAGGCCATTACGTCCGGGAGTTTCGCTGCAATATGCTAACCGTGAGCCTCGGTTTTATGCCTCGGTGGCTTTTAATGGCAGCTTTTGGACTTTGCTTAACGAGACGAAAGAGGAAAATCGCAACAAACAAATCTTTTATTATAGCGCGGACCCCAAAGGAAATGGCTTTAACTCTGCTAATGGATATTGGTTGCGCACAGGCTTTGGGGTGAAAAAGTTTGTTCACCCAAGTGATACGTACGAAGGCGGCCTTGGCTCACGTATTGTCGCTAAGGCCGAACCTGCTATCCGTTACGCAGATATTCTGCTTATGTATGCAGAAGCATTAAATGAGTTAAGCGGTTCATATACCGTGCCGTCTTGGCGAGGCGGAAGTTATACGATAAGCCGTGACATCGCCGAAATTAAGAAAGGTATTCAGCCTGTGCGCATCCGTGGCGGCGTACCTGATTATGCTGCCAGTACCTATAGTAGTAAAGACGAACTGCGCAAAACGATAAAGCGAGAGCGTTTTATCGAACTTATGGGCGAAGGGCAACGTTATTACGATTTACGACGCTGGATGGATGCGCCGGTTGAAGAATCCTTGCCTGTGTACGGATGCAATGTCTTGATGAATGAGCAGGAACGGGATCTTTTTCATCAGCCCGTCGCCGTCTGGACATTAAAAACAACTTTTGCAGACAAAATGTGGTTCTGGCCGATCAGTCATACCGAACTTAAACGCAATAAAAACCTGACACAGAACCCAGGATGGACCTATAACGATTAATTAAATCCGAAGCTTATGAATAAGTTATATAAACTGTTGCTGTTGGCCATTTCACTTTTTATCTGTGGCTCATGTAACGACGAATGGAAGGACGAGCAATTTCAACATTATGTTTCTTTTAAGGCCCCTTTAGAAAACGAGGGGGTCACTAACATCTACGTCCGGTATCGAGAAAGTGTTAAGACAACTTTTTATCAACCCTTGGAAGTTAGTGGGTCGACTACAAATGATACAGATCTGCGGGTTAACATAGGTATCGATGCTGATACGCTCGGCGTGATCAACTATGCGCGCTTCCAGAACAGAGAGGACTTTTATTATAAACAATTGCCTGAAAATTACTATACCATTCCTCCAATCGTCAATCTTAAATCTGGAGATAACACCGGACTATTGCCGATAGACTTTTCCTTAAAGGGCATCGATATGGTGGAAAAATGGGTGCTTCCCTTGACCATATTGGATGACCCGTCCAACACCTACAAAGCCAATCCCCGCAAACATTATAGAAAAGCGTTGCTGCGCATCAATCCTTTCAACAATTATTCGGGGACCTATAGCGGGACCGCCCTGAAAGTCGTTATGGAAGGGCATGAAAACGAAACGCCGATCGTAAAAAGCGAGATCAAGAGTTATGTCGTTGATGAACATACGATTTTCTTTTATGCCGGAAATATTGATGAGGAGCGTAAGGATAGGAAAAATTATAAGATTTTTGCTACGTTTAACGATAAAGGAGGGGTAAGTTTTCATGCGGAAAACCCCAATATGAAATTTAAAGTCAATAAAGATGCAAGCTATACGGTATCCGAGCAGATGGACGCTGTTCGTCCTTATCTATTGCACCGGTACATTACCCTTAACAATATTGATTATGAATTCACCGATTACACCTTGGTTTCGACTACGGCTATTAAGTTCAAGGTATCCGGTTCATTAATATTGGAACGTCAGCTCAATACGCAGATCCCCGACGAGGATCAAGCGATTGAATGGTAATTTTCTACAAACCATTCGGCATGCTATTGGTTATATCTAAGGTATAGTAATAGTAATTATGATTGGTATAGTAGGAGGGCTTGGCCCTTATGCGGGCTTAGACATAGCCCGTAAAATCATTGATGAGACAGTGGCAAAGTCCGATCAGGAACATTTGCCACTGTTGTTGTTTTCTTGTCCCGGTCTGATTCCGGACCGTACAGCTTATTTATTGGATCGTACAAATGAAAATCCGGCTAGAGCCATTGCGGCGGTATTAAAGCAGCTGGAGCAGGCTGGTGCGACTGTTGCAGCCATACCATCCAATACGGCCCATGCAGCACCCATCTTTTCGGTCATTCAGGATGAGATGGCCCAGTTCGGCAGTCAGCTGAAATTGCTGCATATCGTCCATGAGACGGTGCGCTTTGTCGAGCAGAATTATCCGCAAAGTACAGTTGGCGTGCTGTCGACGGCAAGTCCCGAATCGTACGGTTTGTACCGGGAACTCTTCATGAAAAAAGGATTCTCTGTGGTCGAGCCCGAAAGTGCGCAGCAGGACAAAGTAAACAGTGCGATCTACGATAAGGATTACGGGATCAAGGCCCAGCCGGAGCCTGTTGCCAACAAAGCGAGAGAAGACCTGCTGATGGTGATGGATGAACTGAAGAAACAAGGGGCACAGGTTATTGTGCTGGGGTGCGCAGAGTTGCCATTGGCCATTCCAGAACGAGATCATAACGGCATGGCCGTGGTCGACCCAAACCGTGTCCTTGCCCGTGCACTTGTTCATGCAGTAGATCCTGCTAAGCTCAGGGCACTCTGATTGTATTATTCCTCTTGGTCGGGCTCCTGCGCAGGAGATATCTTCTGCAGTAAGCTGCTGACTTCGTCTTCGGTGGCCGTTAACTTGGCTCTGCATACCTCGATGAGCAGAGAGGCCCGACTGATTTTTTCGGCCAGCTCATCGATATTCGTTGTGCCGTTTTCAATGTCTCTTACAATCGTTTGCAGCTCATTGTAGGCATCGGTATAGGTGTAGTTTGTTGGATCCATAAGGTACAAATTACGATTTTTCTTTAATTATCGTCCGGTTTGTGATTTTCTTTTGTCGTATCGGCAGGCTGCATGTCCAGAACGGTGCTGACCACAGTGCCATTTTCCAATAGCGTGTGGATGACATCCCCTGGCGAGAGCTGCTCAATGGACTGAAGTAATCTGCCATTGACTTTTGTGATCGAAAAACCCTGTTTTAGCAGACGCATCGGGTCCGACAGCTGCACGATGCGTTCGGTATGATCCAATGCGGTACGGTGTTCATAGAAACGTAGGCGGATAAGTGCACGGAGTTCATTCTGGAGATCCTGCACGCGGGTACGAGCCCCTTGGAGCTCTCTTTTGCCAGCCCACTGGATCTGAGTCGTCAGTTGGGAGAGCATGTTGCGCTCTTCCTTAAAACGGGAGCGGACAAGTTGCTGTATTCCTTCTGCAGATCTGTCTATGGGGATCGCAAAATTATGGAACTTCTGAATCAGAAAGTCGGCAAGCTCACTGGGCGTTATAGCATTCTT
>PJUF01001012.1_pt1 | contig 15969 bp, 5 predicted proteins | sample 1512191 | NCBI WGS metagenome assembly PJUF01 (sample SAMN08177673, study PRJNA422409) | Feces metagenome, whole genome shotgun sequencing project. | isolation source: Chicken feces (3) enriched on wood chips | host: Gallus gallus | place: USA: Madison | collected 2015-01-15 | reverse complement strand
TTAGAATTTATCACCACGTTTTGCACTACGCCATTTTTCCAGTCCATATCTATTTCAAATCCCCCTCTGGCTACAATTCCCGAAACAGCTCCAGTACACCAAATATCTGGAATAGCGGGCAGAAGATGAATAGCACCATCATGACTTTGAACCAGCATCTCCGCTACGCCAGCAGTTAAACCGAAGTTTCCATCAATCTGGAACGGTGGATGCGCCGTAAACATATTTGGGTAAGTACGTCCATCTGGATTGGCTTTTTCAGCTAAAGTCAACATATTATTGATAATCTTATAAGCATGATTTCCATCCAGCAAGCGGGCCCAGAGATTCACTTTCCAACCTATTGACCAACCCGTTGCAAGATCACCTCTATAATTTAATGAATTGCGTGAAGCTTCAAAAAGCTCGGGTGTCCGATAGGGCGAAATTTGATTGCCGGGATACAAACCGTATAAATGCGAAACATGCCTGTGCTCGCTTTTTGGATTATCCCGGTCTTCCAGCCATTCCTGCAATTGTGAATATCTACCAACTTGCATGGGAGGAATGCGTTTAGCCATTTCCATTAATTGGGCTCTATAGCTTTTATTTTCTCCCAAGATCTCATTGGCCAGCGCGGTTCTGGTCAGCATGTCAAAGGCTAACTGATTATCCATCGTAACGCCAGCTGAAATTGGTCCATGCTCTGGAGATATAGATGGCGCTAATACCATCCAGCGCTTATCTTTATAATAAGGGTGTACTATTAATGAAGACAGTATAAAATCGGCAGCACTTTTCATAACGGGATAAACCTCTTTTAAAAACTTTCTATCTCCGGTAAACAGGAAATGTTCCCATAAATGCTGTGTCAGCCATGTCCCTCCGGTTGGCCACATACCAGCTGCAGCAAAATCTACCGGGCTGGTTATCCGCCACAGGTCTGTATTATGATGAGCTACCCACCCTTTTGAATTATATAGCTTCTTCGCTGTTTCTGTTCCACTCTCGCTTAGCTCTCTAACCATCTGGAACAGTGGCTGGTGGGTTTCTGACAAGTTGGTTACTTCTGCCGGCCAATAGTTCATTTCGGTATTGATATTTATGGTATACTTGCTATCCCAGGCCGGGCGCATCGAATTACACCAAATGCCCTGTAAGTTAGCTGGCTGTCCGCCTGGCTGTGAGGAGGATATCAATAGATAACGTCCAAATTGTGCCAGTAACGTTACTAAAGATGGGTCTTGTGTATTTTTAAAATTCGCTATACGCTCTGTGGTACTAATTGAATTTTCCTTATTATTTGTTCCTAAATATAGCTTAAAGCGACTAAACTGTTCGCTGTATTTTGCTATGTGTGCTTTAATTGCTGACTGGTAGCCTTTCTTTTCTGCTACAGCTAACTTAGAGTTTGCTTTTTGGCCCGGGTCTCCACCAACTGTCTTGTAATTGATAAAATTTGTGCCAATAGACAGATATACGATAGCCGATGTCGCTCCAATAACACTTAGCTTCTCTTCTGTTAAAGAAATCTTTCCTCCTTCATTTTGTACCGAAACATAATTCCGATAGATTATTTTTCCGGCAATTCCTTCATGATCAGAACCACGTCCTTCAAGAACCAAACTGTTACCTTCTTTAAAAATACGATGTTTAGATTTGTTAGTGAAGCCTACATCAAAGTTTAGCCTACCTTTTTTGCTTGCTGTCAATTTCATGATAATGACGTCGTCTGCAAATGAGGCAAACACTTCCCGGGTATAGCTTATTCCGTCTACGGTATATCTGCATCGTACTACCGCCTTATTAATATCCAGCTCTCGATGGTAGTCCCGGTAGCGTTCATGTCCGGGAAAGTTCAAGATAACACTTCCTGCTGTTTGATAAGGCATACCATGTGTCTTTGTAAAAAAAGTTTGGTTAATAAGTTGATCCGCCTCTTTGTTTTTACCACTAAACATCAATTTGCGTATTTCTGGTAATGAAGCTAATGCCTTTTCATTGTCATTTCGGTAAGGTCCTCCAGCCCAAACGGTTTCTTCATTGAGTTGAAGCTCTTCACGCTGAGGGATACCATACACCATTGCTCCTAAGCGCCCATTACCAATTGGTAAGGCCTGCTCCCAAATATTATCGACAACAGGCTTGTCATACCATAATTTTAAAGATTCTTGTTTTATATACTGGGCATAAAGCGAGGTTTCGTTTAAAAAAATCATCCAAAAAACAAATATGCCTACTTGTTTTAAGTTTAATATTTTATTAATTATCATTTTATATTATCTATCTGGAAATATTAAGAATTTAAGAGAAGCTGATGCCAATCATCCGGTTATAGATTATCGAATATCACTTGTCGAAGCTAAAATTTTGGGGAATAAACAAGCTACATAACCATATCGTTACTTTGAGAAGTAAGATATGGTATGTAAAATTTAACGCGTTATAAGACTACTGTCGTCTAAAACTTCCGGTAATATTATAGTTGTAAATCAAAAACTTACCCATATAGTTGAGAAATACTTTTATTTTTTATCGGGTATCAATTCCAGCGATACATTAAGTTTCTTATCAGCTCCCATTCCTAAGGCTATATTTTTAATACTAGCCGGATCAATTTGTATAATCTCCTTACCATCTTTGAATTCTGAAAAGCGGATATCCTTTCTCCCGGCAACCCAAAAACTCATACTTGCCTTTTTTTCCTGACCGTCTGCATTAATGTATATAACATTTAATTTACATAAATCTCCGCCGGCACTCTCATCTAATTTCACAAAGTTTGTAAGCTCCAGTTTTATCCCCTTAATATTCGCATAACTTTGTTCGGGCAAATAATAGCTTCCTCCATTACTGATTAATGTATTGCCTTCTAGTGTAATACCGCTTCCTTTTCCCCTGCTTAGATCTACACTTTGGGCAAATGCTCCAAACATTGTTAATAGAACAAACGATAGTAATAACGTTAATTTTCTCATAATTTGCTTTTTTTTAGTTGTTTATATTATTTGAATAAATTTAAATCTACAGACTCACCCATTCTTTTATAGCCAGCCTCATTTGGATGTAAAAAGTCGCCAGTATGCAAACCATACGCAATTTCATTAACATTATCTTCAGAACGCATAGACTTATCAAAGTCTATTACAGCATCAAATTGGCCACTTGTTCTTATCCACTTATTAACCTCATCTCTTGCCCTTTGCCTAAATGAAAAACCCTTATCATAACCAGAATCTCCATAAGGGAGAATGGTACATCCATAAACTTTAATCCCTTTAGCCCGAGCCTTGTTAATCATCAATGTATAGGCATCTATGAGTCTTTTAATAGTATTATCCACATCCTCTGCAACCTTTATTGCTCCAATATCATTGATCCCCTGTAAAATGATTAGCCATCGAACACCATTCTGAGAAAAAATATCCCTGTCTATTCTATTAAGCGCTGTCGGTCCTAAACCGCCCCTAACGACTGAATTACCACCTATTCCTAAGTTTAGTACGCCATAGTTCCGGGTAGGTGGATTGTCCAATAGTCGTTCCGATAAAATATCTGTCCACCTATTTTGCTTATTGGTTCCACTACCTCTGCCGTCGGTAATGGAATTACCTAGCACAGCAATAGCCGCAGCACCGGAGCCTGCCTGCACCTCTACTCCATTAATAATATACCATCGATCTGTTTTTACTGCATCTTTAAAATCTATAGATTTAATATGATCTCCCGCAAGCAGATAAGATGTAGTTCTGGAACCAGGATGTCCTGTAATGGTCGCAGACGTTTCACCAAAATAAATGGTTATAGCAAGCCGAGAACCAGGTAAAAGCTTAAACTTTACAGGATCAGAATACATCTCTGTATTCGGCGATATCGTTATCTGATTTTTTTTATGGAATGTAAGCAGCTTTTGAGTCCCTTCATCGATTTTGCTCCCATCCTCGCTAACTGCAATGGATACAGATTTCATAGTAACAGGCTCTTTTCCGAAAATATTTGAAAAGCGCAATCTGATGACATCGCCTCCTATTGATACCCGAACAACTTGTCGCAATGTATTATTCGTTAATCCTGACCCGGGCGGCATATCGTTCTTGCCCACCAGCAAAGGCGCTGTACTCCAAGTACCCACCCACTGTTCAACTTGGCTATTTTTTCTTTGGAAAAAATCGGTTTTATTTTGTCTGCTCCAACTGATATATGGAGTTATCAATAACACAAATAAAATCAGATAAATTATGCGTTTCTGCATTACGTTTATAGCTTATTAATTGATTTAAAATTGGTCCTTAACATTCTGTATTATAATCCTTGCTTTCTAATGGGGATTACAAATGTTTAACGGACCTGCTGCAAGAATAGCAGGATTTGAGTCAAACGAACAGCAATAATCGTTCAAAAGATAGAAGTTTTGTTTTTTTTTGCCATTAAAGGCCCGCTAAAAACTTAAATACCGGGCCTTGTAAAGATTACGAAATGAAATTACAAAAGCTCTGTCATTCATTTCCCCGCTTCAGATTGATATATTCAGAAGGTAACATACCAAACTTTGCCTTAAATGACTTTGCAAAGTAATTGGGTGTAGCAAAACCTACGCAATATGAAATCTGAGCCACATTCATATCGCTTTTCTCGAGTAAAACCAAAGCTTTTTGGAGCTTTATATTACGAATAAATTCAATTGGCGTGGCACCTGTAATATCCAGCATTTTATGATAAAATGTCACTCGACTCATTCCAATATGTTTACTCAGGTCTTCTACTGAAAGTTTTGGATCAGTTAGATTTTCCTCGATATATAATATGATTTTATTCAGTAATTTTTCATTTTCCGATTCTATCTGAACGGCAGGACTTTCTACTTTTATTTGTCTGGAATAAGTCTCTTTTAATTTTTTATTCAGCTTCAGGATATTTCTCACCTTAATATTCAAAATTTCAAAGTTAACAGGTTTCGTAATGTAGTCATCGGCACCTTTTTTTAAACCATCCAGTTGTTCTTCTTCTCCCGACCGGGCTGTTAAAAGTATTACTGCAATATGGCTGGTTCGCTTGTCAGATTTAATTTTATTGGTAAGTTCAATACCATCCATCTCATGCATATTAATATCGCTGATAATAATTACCGTATGGTGATACAATGCTTGCTGCCAGCCTTCTTTTCCATTTGCAGCTTCTAAAACCCTGTAATTCTTACCGAGGGTATCTTTTAGATAATACCTATACTCTTCATTATCCTCAACAATTAGAATCTTAGTAAACTCATTGGAATCCAAAACCGATTTTTCATCAATATCAGCCACTTTGTCGCTCACGAATTCAGTTTCCGGTTTAATCTCCGTTTCCTTTGTATCTAATTCTAAAGCCAGAAAAGGTATTTCTAAATTAAATGCCGCTCCCTTGCCCACTTCACTTTCTACACTAATCCTACCGCCATGCATTTCTACAAATTCTTTTGTAATAGACAGGCCGATACCATTACCCTGATTTAAAATAGATGTATTTACTTCATTCTGAAAGAATCTGGAAAATATATTTTCATGGAATTCTGGAGGAATCCCGATACCTGTATCCTTTACCCTAATTATTAACCACTGCTCTTCCCCTTTAACGGAAGTTGTATCTTTCTGTTCCAATTCGACAACTACCTCTCCACCTTCGTTCGTGAATTTGAAAGCATTAGACAGGAGGTTAAACAAAATCCGCTCTATCTTATCCGCATCAAAATAAGTTTGAAATGAATCAAGATTACTATAATAACGGAGATTTATTTTCTTTCTATCAGAAAGATCTTTAAATGACTCAACTAAGTCCTTTATAAAGCCAACTAATTCTCCCTTTTGTAAATCCAGTTTAAGCTCTTGTGTTTCCAACTTTCTAAAGTCTAAAAGCTGATTTACCATATTCAGTAAACGTCTTGTATTTCGCTTAATCGCAGATATTTGATCGTTTATACCAGATGGGACTCCTTCATGTAGTATCTTATCAACCGGAGCCATAATAAGAGAAATAGGCGTTCTAAACTCATGGCTCAGGTTGGTTAGAAACTTCAATTTCATTTTATCAAGCTCGTATTGTCTCTCCACCTCTCGCTTTTCCTGTTCGAACAATTGTTTCGCTTTTAATATTTCCTGCTCTTTTTTAAACCTGGCCTCTATTTTTTTTATGCCTCTCCAACGTAAATAATATAGCAGACTAAGGACGGCTACAATATATACAATGTAAGCATAAATAGTTAACCAGAACGGAGGTTTAACAATCACTTTAATAGCGGTTCCTTTGTTATTCCACAAGCCATCGTTATTACTGGCTTTCACTCTAAAAATATACTCACCCGGAGCAATATTAGTATATGAAGCTACTTTGCTTGTACCCACAAAATTCCAATCCTTATCATAACCATCCAGCTTATAGACATACTGATTTTGTTGCGGTGCAGTATAATTCAGTCCAGTGTAGCTAAATGAAAAATTTTGACTATAATTAAGAATAACTTCTCCAGCAACCGAAATATGTCTTTTAATAATACTGGAATTCTGTGGTGTGATGCTCTTATTATCTACTTTTAGCTCTGTAAGTAAAACCGGAGGTATATTTTTATTTACTTTCAAATTGGAAGTATTGAAAAAATTAAAACCTTCCAAATTACCAAAAAACAAAGTTCCGTCTTTGGTACGCAGACTCGCGTTTTTAACAAAATTATTATTGATGACACCATTATATATGGTATAGTTTTTTATCTTTCTGGTGACCGGATGTACAGAACTTAAACCTTTATTGCTACTGATCCAGATATAACCGTTCTTATCCTCAGATATAGCACAGATATCTGAATTTAATAAGCCGTCTTTTTCAGAAAAGTTGATAAACGAATTGTCAGACGGCTTAAGTAAAGATACTCCCGACCCCATAGTTCCTACCCATAATCTATTTTTGCTGTCAATATATAAAGTGGTTATCGTGTTGTCGGGAATATTTGAGTTTCCCCTATTAAAAACCTCAAATGTATTCTTAATAGGATTAAACTTTGCTAATCCTGTTCCATGAGAACCTATCCAAATATCCCCGCTATGATCTTCTACTATTGCTCTAATATATCCATTTAATGGAAGCGGATTAGGTTTTGATGACTTATTGAGAACATCAAATTTCTCTGTCTTAAAATTATATATATTTATCCCATCTCCATTTGTTCCTATCCAAATATTCCCTTTTCTATCTTCGGTCATACAAAAAACATCATTGCTGTTAATCGTAGATCCATCATTAACCTTTCCTTTTAAAAACTGCTTGGTATCGCCATTTTTCAAATCTCTTACAAAAAGGCCATCTCTATATGTTCCAATCCATAATTGATCAGATTTGCTTTTTTTCAAACATAAAACAGATAGATTACCATGCTTATTAAGCTTTGATTTCAGATCGACAGGATGGAATAATTCTGTTTGTCTGTTAAAGATGTATACTCCGCCTTTATCGGTACCTACAAAAAGCGTATTCTCATCCTTCTCGGCAAAAGATGTCACCAGCGACTCCCTTAAGCTAAAAGGATCAAAAGGAATTGATTGCTTGGCATTGAATAAAGTTAAATTTTTATCAAACTTATTTACCCCACCCTGAAAGGTTCCTATCCAATAAATGCCTGTTTTATCAATAAATATAGACCTTATTGAATTTCTTGATAAACCGTATTTCTGTCTCTGATTCGATTTTATATGAACCGACTTTTCCGTTATGGTGTTCAAAATAATTAAACCATCTTCTGTACCCACCCAAAAATCATCGCCGTCTGCTTTTATGGTATATACGTCTGTATTTAATGGAATAATTGTACTATAGTTTTTGAACAATGACTGCTCAATCGAGACCAGCTTACAAATTCCTTTATCTGTACCAATCCAAATATTTCCTTTTTTATCTTCGGCAATAGTCCTTATTCTATCTGAGATTAATGAATTTGGCTTGCTTTCCGAATGTAAAAATCTCCTAAAAGATTTCCTCTGTCTGTTGTATAAAAGGAGGCCTTTATCTGTTCCAACCCACATCCGTTTTTTACTATCTTCAAAAACGAAAAGTGCCGTTCTGCTCGGTAAAGAGTTAGTATTGCCCTCTTCTATAGGAAACTTATAAAGCGAATTTGTTTTTGGATTCAAAATATTAAGGCCACCATAAGTTGCAATCCAGATATTTCCAAAATGATCGCCAGTAATAGACTTTATTGAGCTATTAAGGCCATGCTTACCCACATGTGGTTTATAAGTATAAAAACAATCTTTTTCCCTGATGTACCTGGCTAGTGACCCTCCACTGGTCCCTATCCACAAAATCCCCTTATTATCTTCAAACAAGCATGTGATTTCATTAGAGCCTAGAGAGGTCGAATCTCCCTTCTTATGCCGGTACACTGTAAAATCTTTTCCATCAAAACGGTTCAAGCCATCTTCAGTAGCAAACCACATATAACCATATCTATCCTTCTGGATATCATTTATGATATTTGAAGACAATCCATTTCTGACAGAAACCGATGTAAAGCGTAAATCTGCCGGTTGTGCTAATAGCAAAAACGGAAATATAAGGCTAAATAAAAATGAAATAGCAAATAGTAGTCTTTTACACATCATCATTGAGGTTTACGGCTTGTAAATGGTTGTTGTTTAAGATAAGCTTAATCCTTTACAAACTTAGCATAATCCCGCATGTTTGTATGGAAGAAATGTTAAAAACAGTAGCATAAAAGTTTCTATAAAGAGAGGTTAATACACAAAAAATCCGGATAAAATTATCCGGATTGGAAATAAAAAAAGAGGTTGATCATTTTTTTATCAATGATACAACCTCGCATATGTATAACCAACCAATTATTTTTTTACCAGCGTTTCTTCCGGTCCCAGGTAAGACTTTTTTAAATTCCCACAATCTATGGTTATCTTTTGAACGACTACTCCCGGATCAATCATACTAATTCTTAATTTATACTTACCTGGCTTATCAATTTTATGGAGGGTTGAAAGGACCTTTACATTCTCAGCAACAGCCTTAGACCAACTATTTTTATTACTTTTCCAATCTCCCTGTTTCTCGTCATGTATATTTATAATCTTTGGCTTTTCATCATTTAAGGCTACTGCATATCTCAATTCACCTATTCCTTTAATATCTAAAGAAGGTGATACATAAGTTTTTATGGTAAACTCTCCTTTATTAAAGAAATAGATATCATACTCGACATATGGCGCATCTTCTACTTTTAAAGGTTTTGAGACAACAGGGAACACCGTAATACCTCCGACTGTTTTACCATAATTGGGTAAAGCACGCCATTCTAAACCTGCATTTTTCACCGATCGATTAAAATTCATAGCCTCTATTGAAACATGCCCGTCATATTCTATAAATACATTTTTAAATTCGCCAACAGGTAAATTTGGTCTGAATATATTCGCATAAACAATAACATCTTTACCGTTGCTACTTATTGTAATTGGAACTTTGAAAGTCCCAACCGGTACTTTTTCCCACTCTATGTTTACAATAATCCTATTTTGATCTTTTACCTTGCCTGAATAGGAACTTAATAATACAAACGGTTTGTCCGTTTTAATGGTGTAATCTATCTCTCCTCTCCCCCTATTAAATAACTCTATAAAATGGCTTTTAGGTAAAAGCGAGTTAAATTGAGGCAGGTTAGCTTCCGTTTTGGAATAAGGCCACCAACGTTCTGATCCTTCTAGGGCTACTCCTAATTCGCCATTCTCTTTCATATCAATACGCTCAACTTTGGGCATTACATTCTTCTTCGGATCGTTCCATTCTGTATAACCTATATGAACCTGACTCATCATATGTTTCCATTTTCCATTAGAAACATTGTGATATTCATTTGTAATTGCAGCATCCTTTTTAAACAAGCTTTCAACAGTATCTGCTAATCTATTTGTTGCTCCCCTTCCCTGAACAGCATATAGATTATTTTTAGCAGTGTTCATATACAGCCTGTACAAGTTTGAACAAGCTTTTATTGGATGTAAAACCAATTGATAATAAGTATCCTGATACGCCAACCCAAGCTTTAATTTTATCCTTTCCGCCTTTTCCAGCAAACGATCATAATCATTACACACAGTTTCAAATTCATTATAATTCGCTAAACTATAAGTTAGCTGGTTCAGCAGCTCGGGTTTCACTCTACCATTATATTTTGTATAATTTGAAATCAATTCGGCAATTTCCTTTTTATAGGTAGCACCAAACTGTGTCTCTACCCAATCGGCCGTGTATTCGTCCAGATTATTAGCATTGAAGTAATTCGGATTCCACGCCATATCCAGGAAGAAGCTAATTGGAAACTCCATGGGTTTAATATCACCAACATTAACTATCCATACTTTATCAACGCCATATTGGTAGGTTAAATTCATTTGCTCCCAGACTTTCTCTATAGGATTGGTATTTAACCATTTATAATTCCTGGGACCTCCTACATAATCAAAATGATAATACATTCCGTAACCACCCGTTCGTTTTTTCTCTGTTAATGAAGGTAACCTGCGAACATTACCCCAATTGTCATCACATAATAAAAGTGTAACATCATCCGGGACGCGCATACCCTTATCATAATAATCCTGCACCTCCTTATATAAAGCCCACAATTGCGGAGTCTCTTCTGCGGTTTTACCAGTTTCACTGGCAATAATAGATCTCTGGTTTTGAACAATATCTTCCAGTAACCTGATATTGCTACCTTCCTCCATGGGTTCATCACCATCACCTCGCATACCTATAGTAACAACAGACTCCCATTTTTTTAATCGCCGCATACCATCGGCAAAAAACTTGTTCAACCCGTCCTTATTGGTATTATAATTCCATTCGGCATTACCATAATTACTTTTGGTTTTTCTCCACTCCTGATGAGGCTTTCCCATAGGCTCATGATGGGACGTACCAACCACAACTCCCATCATGTTTGCCAATGGCCCATTTTTTTCATCATCATAATAAAATGCACCGCTCCACATTGCAGGCCAGATATAATTGCCCTTTAAACGCAGAATAAGTTCAAAAACTTTTTCATAAAACTTAGAATTGAAACCTCCAAATGTAGCGTTTGCCCATCCCCCCAAAGCAGGCCATTCATCGTTGATAAAAATTCCTCTGTATTTTACCGCGGGCTCCCGCTTATAATTTCCAGTCTTTATATAAATTTCTTTTTGAATTTTTACCGGAACATCCGCCCACCAATTCCAGGGCGAAACTCCAACCTGTTCAGATAAATCATATATTCCAAAAATAGTTCCTCTCCTGTCGCTTCCAACAATAACCAGTGCTTTATCTACACCATCAAAAGGCTTTTCTACGACTGTTGTGATAGAAGCTTCCCACCGTCCCTTTATTTCGGACACATCAATCTTCCGCTCAGCAATCAGTCGATCAATCAGAGAATTCTTTCCCAAAGTACCGATAAGTATAATTTCTTTTTCTTTATCTATATCCTGATTATCTGTATAACTAACGGGCAATTTTGAAGTAACACTCTGAATATCTGTTGTAAGATTGCTGATTGCCAGCAATACCCCTTCATCTTCCCTTACACCTCTTACAACAGGTGAAACCAGCCCGTTTTTTGCTATTGTGAAGTCCCTGCTTCCTTTAACTTGCGAAACATATTTCTGATGACTGTTTGCAATTACTACCGGAATGCAAATAAAAAAAGTATATATCGCTAATACCAGGTTTCTAAAGTTAAATCTCATTACGTATTGTTACTTAGGTTATTTTCTACGCAAATGTTTATTTAAAACATAGAAAAGCCCTGTATAAATGTTAAAATTGATAGAACGAATGTAAGTTTGAATAGAAAACTAACCCAATAAGATCTTCAAATATATTATTGAGATACATTTTCTGAATTTCCATCTGATTAAACAATAGCACAAATGTTGAACTGCATTTTATCAAAAAAGCCACCTCCCTTGCTTTGTTCCAACGCAGGAGGTGGCTTTCTGCTTCTAATATACTTAGGCTAGACTATTAATGCCAACCTTTAGTTTATAGAGTTATATTACAAAGTGATTATAGGTTTTTCTTACCTATTACAGCTATATTTAGTTCAGCTGGTTCCAGTCCTTCAGATTCTGCTTTGAGCTTTATTTTTCCCTCCTGCCCTCTTCGAGCTTTTATGATAACCAAAGCTAATCCGTTAAAAGCCTTCCGTTTTGTCGAGATAAAGGAGGTTAGGTCAGTCGGGTCTCCGTTATCTGTAGCCACTATCTGTCCCGGCCCCTCCAAAGAAAACTTGATTTCGTTCTTCGCCCTTGGTGAAATCTGATTGTTATTATCATTAATGTTCGCAGTTACAAATACCAGATCTTCTCCATCTGACACAATCGTATCAACATCTGGAGATAAGGATAATCTGGTGCTTGTTCCTACAGTTCTAACGGAACTTTCAGCCCATTTTTTTCCGTTTTTATAAGCAACTGCTCTTAACTCTCCTGGTCTGTACATGACACTATCCCACCTTAATCTGTATTCATACTGTTCTTTCTTTTTTTTACCCAGTGATTCTCCGTTTAAAAACAATTCGACTTCATCGCCCGAAGTAAAAATATGAACAGGAGTAATCAGTCCCTCTCTTTCTGGCCAGGTCCAGTGAGGAAGAATATGTACCATTGGAAAATCTGGCTTCCAATGGGCCTGATACTGATAAAATCTGTCTTTTTTAAAACCTGCCAGATCTATAATACCGAAGTATGAACTTTTTGCCAGATAATTTGGTGTTGGCTCGCCCAGATAGTCCCATCCAGACCAAACAAAGCCACCCGCTACAAAAGGGTGCTTTTCTGTCGCTTTAAACACCCGGTCTGCAGATGAACCAAACTCCACTGAATATAACTCGTAGGCACTAACCTGCTTGGTTTTTGGATCTAAACCATCATTATCCTTAGCCGGCGCGCTATTTAGAGAGGTAACCGGAAATAAATATTCTCCTCTGCTGCTTAAGGTTGCCGCATTTTCACTACTAATAATTACTTTATCTGGAAATTTACTCCTAAACCCTTCGTATAGCGGAGGGGTACTTATACCTTTTAAGTTTTCATATCCTATACCGTGTCTTATTCCTTCACCCTGATAATTTAAATTAATTACATCTCCTATTGCTGCAAATGGCATGTGTGGTTTAGCATAATTCATAGACACCGTTGTTAGCCTACTCGGATCTTCATCCTTGACAATGGCTTTTAACTTTGCTGCTAACTTAGCACCTTCTTCGCCATTGTATTGTTCCCCCACTTCATTTCCAAAGCTCCAAAGTATAACTGAAGGATGATTCTTGTCCCTGCGAACCAAAGCCCTTAAGTCCTGTTCATACCAATCCGGAAATATCAAATGAAAATCCAACGGGCTTTTTTTCATCTCCCAGCAATCATAAATTTCGTTCACTACTAAAAACCCCATTTCATCTGTTAGGTCTAGGAGCTCGGGTGCCGGAGGATTATGTGCCAATCTAATTGCATTACATCCCATTTCTTTAAGAAGTTCCAATTGTCTCCTGGCAGCTTTGAGGTTAAATGCGGCTCCTAATGCTCCAAGGTCATGATGTTGATTCACTCCCTTAATATAAACAGACTTGTCGTTTACCATGATCCCCTTATCGGCATCAAATTTTACATCTCGTATTCCGAAATATGTTTTATAAACATCAAGTACATCTTTTTCTGAAGAAATTGTGGTAATGGCGACATACCGGTTCTGCTCTGTACTCGGGAGAGGATTCCATAATTTTGGATTCTTAATTTCAAAAGTGATCTTAAAATTCCCGTCTCCGCCTTTTATTATTTGCTTTTTTACCGCAACTGCATCTACAGAAAGCTTCTGCAGTTTATGCTGCTTATCAAGCAAATAAATTTCTGTGTTAATTGTTGGCGCTTGGTCTTTATTGGTATTATTTTTAACACTTACGCTTAAATCTACCGTAGCCGACTCTTTACGAATATCTCTTGTTGTTACATAGGTTCCCCATTGTTTAACATGTAAACGGTTAACTTTTGTGAGACTAACTTTACGGTATATTCCTGCTCCCGGATACCAACGCGATGAATTAGGTGGATTGTCCAGCCTTATAGCCAATTGATTGTCAACACCCGCCTTTACATAAGGGGTAATATCCAAAGACCAGGATGTATAACCAAAAGGCCAGCCTCCTACCAGCTTACCGTTAAGCCAAACCATAGCATAAGACATAGCGCCATCTATATTTAAGTATATGGTTTTGCCTATATCTTCTTTAGGAATATTTATCTTCTTTCTATACCAGGCAACGCCCTGTACCGGCAACCTCCCCATACTGCCTCCAACAGGCGTATCCCAACCCTTATAAAAAGGTCCTTTTATGGCCCAGTCATGAGGTAAATCCAAATCTTCCCACAAACTATCATTAAACTCTGGTTGTACAAATGGGAAGTCAGCGCCTGGATTGCCCTTTGGTCTTACATGTTTTTCTAAGCGATTCTTAATAAAATCATTACCACTAGGCAGTATCCAGGGCTTCAGAACTTCATTTGTCGCTTTTATTCTAAGTGCTGCTGTTGGTTTGGAATCCGCAGCGATGTCATCTTTTACATTTTTAACTTCGGGTCTGACATCATAGATCAATTTATCTGCCTTTTCTTTGGAATCATACTTATAAAACTTCCAGCCATCATTAATTACAATTTCCTGGCGTCCGCCTTTTGAATTGATTTGCGCAGTAGCAAAGGTGCTATAGAAACTGCAATACAAGATAGTAGCAGATATATATGCCCCCTTTACAAAACATTTTTTAAAAAAAATTTTATTCATTGTTCTGTGTTTATAATAAACAAAGGAATTAGATTATCATCAACTTAGCAGACATTTTTGTTAAATTTGATAGAAGTAATGATAATGACTTTTAAAAGAATATTTTATTTAAAGAGACTATCTAAAATTTCAGACTTACATTCAGTACCCTATTGTATTTTTCGACGGCCTCTAAATTCAACAAACAGGTTACTTATTTAGCTTTACCGCTTCGGTCTTTCCGTTACTTTCAATCAAAAGCGTATATAAACCGGATAACATATCACCAGTTTGAAGGCTAAATAAATTATATCCCACAATACCATTAAATGACTGACTTTTTATTACCTTTCCAGAAGTATCCATTAATTTAACCGAGATATTTTTTGCCCCCGTCAGGTCCTTCTCTATTGTTAATATGTTAGAAAAAGGATTTGGATATACAGAAGCTTTTTGATTCTGCATTCCAAATTTCACAACCTTAACATCTATGATACTCGAATTTCCGTTAAGATCATACTGCATTAGCTTGTAATAATTTATTCCAGTCAGCGGATTCAGGTCTTCGTAGCCATAAACAGTTGACTTATTTTTACCTTTAATAATCTGTAATGAAATATAATTTACTCCGTCAGAAGAACGCAACAGCTCAAAATAGTTATTATCCAATTCGTCGGTAGTTTCCCAATTTAGCTTAACCGAATGAGCTTCTTTTGCTATGTTGAAAGATTTTATTTTAACCGGAAGGGTTGCTACATCGTAAATTCTAACATTATCTATTCTTGTTGTTCCAGCGTTTAAACCAAACTCTAATCGCAAATTGATAGCAGTAGAAGCTATACCGGAAGGCACAATATAATCGAAGCTTGTCTGGGTCCAATCTGCGGCTTCTGTATTTATAACAAGCTCCCCTATATTTGCACCGTTACTGGTACGCACCCAAGCTTTAAACGAGTGCCCAACTGTATTTTGATAATCAAAAAATACTCTAAAAGTTTTTCCCTTTGCAGCACCCGAACCCGATATACCAGTTAAGTCGAGTAAATTTTGGCTATTTTGCGTATACAGCTTATCATAAGCATTGTATAAAGAAGAATTATTAGGAGTAACAGCCTCCAGATAGTAATTTCCATCCTTGGCAAGCGGCGCCCCCATAGTATTGGC
>PJUF01001010.1_pt1 | contig 16013 bp, 6 predicted proteins | sample 1512191 | NCBI WGS metagenome assembly PJUF01 (sample SAMN08177673, study PRJNA422409) | Feces metagenome, whole genome shotgun sequencing project. | isolation source: Chicken feces (3) enriched on wood chips | host: Gallus gallus | place: USA: Madison | collected 2015-01-15 | reverse complement strand
TCTATTGTTCTTATTTGTCTTCATACTTGCTTCGCAGGTTTTTTTCAAAGCAAGTGAATAGGCTTATCTCTACATCCCGGAAATCGCATCAGCGCTCTTGAACGCCACGAAAAAGAAATACTAAAATTGTGAAAAAATAAGAGACCGAAAATGAACTAAACGGATGTTTGAAGCACTAACGCGAACAAAAACTAATTTTAGAATCCCGAACGCAGGTTAATAGTCAATTGTAAACAGTTGAAAAGTTGAGAATATGATGGGTTATTGTGTTTATATATGGCTGTAATCCTGAAAAACATTCAATCAAGAAATCAAAGTACAGATAATTGTCGTTATGCCAATGAAGGCCTCCTTCGTTTAATCAAAAACCTGTTTTTTTATCCGTTAATGTCAAATATTTAAAACTTTCCGTCAATTTTTAAAAGTATTAAGCGCTTTTGTTCACTAGGTTTGGATACTTAAACCTCTCACTAACTAGTTTTTGAAATTTTTATTAAACCTATTGTTTGAAATTTAAATAGGTAGGGTAAAGTTTTGAAATTATTAATTTGATAGTAATAGTTAGGTGTAGAATAATTTAAAGAAGTTTAAACAAAGAATAATATCTTAAATGAAGAGAGTAGCCTTAGTAGTTCTTTCCGTGTTATCATTTGCCTGCGGGTCACAAAAGATTGAAAAAATTGATCGTTATAGCTTGGTACAAAGAAATAATCCTCGTGTTACCGAGATGGATAGCCTGGCATCGCTATCTGTAGGAAATGGTAATTTTGCATTTACTGTAGACGCCACCGGTTTGCAAACTTTTCCTGAAGCTTACGCCAGTGGAGTGCCTTTAGGAACACAATCACAATGGGGGTGGCATAGTTTTCCTAATTCTGAAAGCTATAAGTTTGATGAAACTTTAAAACCTTATAATTTCAGAAATAAGGACGAAATATATTCCGTTCAAGTGAAAGAAGCGGGTAGAAGCAGAGATGCGGCAGATTGGTACAGAGCAAATCCACATCGTTTACATTTAGGCAATATTGGCTTTGAAATTACCGATGTCGCAGGAAACCTAATAAAATCTAATGATATAAAATCTATAGACCAAACGCTTGATTTGTGGAATGGAATTATTAAAAGCAAGTTTGCAGTACATTCTAATCAGGTATCGGTTGAAACTTCCTGTCATCCCGAAGCAGATCAGATAGGCGTAAAAGTTAATGCGCCAATAATGAAAAGTGGCGGACTTAAAATCAATTTCAGGTTTTCCTATCCAACCGGAAAACATACAGACGATGCTTGTGACAGGACGGTGCCAGAGAAGCATAGAACTACTATTATCTCACAAGATGCAAATTCAGCATTATTTAAAAGAGAGTTAGATAGTGCCGTTTATTTTTTACTGGTTAGGTGGATAGGTAAAGCGAAAATTTCAGAAAAAGAAGCGCACTATTTTGTTTTAAGTCCGGCAGAAGAAAACCTATCCTTCACCTGCGAATTTATTAACGAACAACCGTCTGGAAAACCTGAAACTGCAGAAGAAACCTTTGCAAAATCTTCTAAATATTGGCAGAATTTCTGGCAGCGGGGCGGGGCAGTAGACTTCTCTGAAGCGACAGACTCTAGAGCTAAAGAACTGGAAAGACGAGTGATTTTATCGCAGTATTTAATGGCTATACAATCGTCAGGCATGTATCCACCGCAAGAAACGGGACTTACTTACAACAGTTGGTTTGGTAAATTTCACTTAGAAATGCATTGGTGGCATGCAGTACATTTTGCACTTTGGAACCGTATAGATTTGCTGGAGCGTAGCATGGATTGGTACGCTAAGGCGTTTCCTAACGCAAAAACCATAGCAAAAAGGCAAGGTTTTGAGGGCGCAAGATGGATGAAAATGACAGATCCTTCTGGTATTGAGGCTCCGTCTCGTGTGGGCTCGTTCTTAATCTGGCAACAACCGCATTTTATTTACATGGCAGAGTTGATTTACAGAAACAACCCATCTGATGATGTGGTTAAGAAATATGGAGAGTTAGTGGAAGAAACAGCAAAATTTATGGCTTCTTTTGCTGATTATGATCAATTGGAAGGGCGCTATATCTTGCAAGGCATAATAGCAGCCCAGGAAACTTTAAGAGCGTCAGAAACTATCAACCCACCATTTGAAATTTCGTATTGGCATTATGCTATGAATGTGGCCCAGCAGTGGAGAGAGCGGGCTGGTAAGAAGCGTAATCTGGAATGGGATGAATTGATAGATAAACTATCGCCACTGGCTTCTAAAGACGGGCTGTATTTGGCTTCTGAAGATGCCGTAGATACTTATACAGACATCCGTTTCACATCAGACCACCCAGCGGTGTTGGGCGCAATGGGTATTTTGCCGCATAACAAGCTTATCCGGAAAGACTATATGTCTAATACTTTAAACTGGACATTAAAAAATTGGAATTGGGGCAAAACCTGGGGATGGGATTACCCCATGACGGCTATGTGTGCCGCCAGATTAAACGAGCCGGAAAAGGCTGTAGATGCTTTGTTGATGGAGAAAAGAACCAATACTTATCTAACTAACGGACATAATTATCAGGATACCAGATTGCGGGTTTATTTACCGGGAAACGGTGGTTTATTAACCGCAGTAGCTATGATGTGTGCCGGTTGGGACGGTAATGAAATTGAAACTCCGGGTTTCCCTAAAGATGGTACATGGAATGTAAAATGGGAAGGTTTGGCAACTATGCCTTAATTCAAGTTTAAAAACATGAAAGCACTGTTCTTACTACTTACTTTTTTGCTGCCTATACAAATGGCTTTTTCACAAAAAACAGCCATACTTTTTGCCGATTCTGAGATGAAGCGCTTTCCTGAAGCCTGGCAGTTAGACCACGGAAAAAGGCTGTATTTTGGTTATGCACAAGGAGTTGGGTGCACTGCTATGCTGCAAGTATGGAAGGAAACTAAAAATCAAAAATACTTTGATTATGTAGAGAAATTGGCAGATACTATCATTAATGATAAGGGAGAAATTCACCTCTACAAAGTTGAAACTTATAATGTCGACTATATTAACCCGGGTAAAATACTTTTTGATTTATATCAGGTTACTAAAAAGGAGAAGTATAAGTTGGCTATGGACTTGTTGGTGAAGCAGCTAAAGCTTCATCCGCGTACTTTAGAAGGTGTTTTTTGGCATAAATTGATTTATCCGCACCAAATTTGGCTAGATGGCTTATACATGGCAGATCCTTTTTTGGCGCAGTATGCGGTTACATTTAATGAGTTGCATTGGATAGATGATGTCATCAATCAATTCCTTGTTACTGCACAAAGAACTTACGATTTTAAAACGGGATTATATTATCATGCCTATGATGAAAGTCGGAAGCAATTATGGGCAGATAAAATTACGGGGCATTCTCCAAATTTTTGGGGAAGAAGTATTGGATGGTGGTACATGGCACTGGTAGACGTATTAGATTTTGTGCCTGAAAACCATCCCAAAAGGAAAGATTTAAAAAAAATCATACAAAATCTGGCAGATACCTTGTCTGATTATCAGAATGAAAGCGGCTTATGGTTTCAGGTATTAGATAAGCCGGATTTTAAAGGAAATTATCTGGAGGCATCAGTATCTTCTATGTTTATGTATAGCTATGCTAAGGCAGTAAGTAAAGGTTATCTGGATAAAAAGTACCTTGCCATAGCAGAAAAAGCATACCAGGGGCTTATGAAGCATTTAATTGTTAAAAATCCAGACGGAACACTAACACTCACTAAGTGTTGCGCTGTGGCTGGCCTGGGCGGAAGTCCTTACAGAGATGGAAGCGTTGAATATTATGTAAATGAGCACATAAGAGACAACGATTCAAAAGCTACCGGCCCATTTATTATGGGATGTTTGTATCTTAGGAAATAATTAGATACAGCATTCTTTTTATCCTGTAAAACCTAAAACAAATCCTCAAAAATGAAGAAAATCTTATTGCTATTAATGCTTTTTGTGTTTCAAAATGCAAAAGCCGACGGAGGTTACGACTATTTATACCAGAACTTGCCCTTTGATATGCCTAAACTTACTGTTCCGAAATTTCCAGATAATACGGTAGATATTACCGAGTTTGGTGGGATAGGAGATGGTACGCATCTAAATACAGAAGCATTTAAAAAAGCTATTGATGCTTTATCAGCAAAGGGAGGCGGTGTTTTACTTGTTCCTGCGGGAATTTGGTTTACAGGGCCAATAGAGCTCAAAAGCAATATCAATCTGCATTTAAAAGATCGGGCAATCATCCTTTTTTCGCCAGATAAAGACTTGTATCCGCTGGTAGAAACCTCATTTGAAGGATTGGATACCAGACGTTGCCAGTCGCCTATTTCGGGAAAAAACTTAACTAATGTCGCAATTACAGGAAGTGGGGCTATAGACGGGAACGGACACTACTGGAGACCGGTAAAAAAGCAAAAGGTAACCGAAAGCATGTGGAAAAAGCTAACAGCCAATGGAGGAGTGTATAAAAGAAATGACTATTGGATGCCATCAGCACAATATCTGCATGGAGATACCATTAGCGATATGAATGTGCCACGCCATTTTAAAACAGAAGAAGAATGGCAGTCTGTACGTGATTTTTTACGTCCTGTGATGGTTAGTTTGCAGAATTGTAAAAATGTTTATTTACAAGGAGTTATCTTTCAGAATTCACCGGCATGGAATATACATCCGTTAATGTGCGAAAATGTGATTATTGATGGTATACAAGTGCGCAACCCTTCATATGCACAAAATGGAGACGGCATAGATATAGAATCTTGCAAGAATGTAATTTTGGTTAACAGCTCTTTTGACGTGGGCGACGATGGAATTTGTTTAAAATCTGGAAAAGACGAAGATGGAAGAAAAAGAGGCATACCATGCGAAAATATCATTATAGATAATTGTACGGTTTTTAAAGGACACGGAGGATTTGTGGTAGGCAGCGAAATGTCTGGCGGGATTAAAAATATTTCTGTTTCTAACTGTCAGTTTTTAGGTACGGATGTAGGCCTGCGCTTTAAAAGCAAAAGAGGGCGGGGAGGTGTGGTAGAAAATGTATTTATATCAAATATTAGTATGGTAGATATTGCTACGGAGCCTTTACATTTTAATCTTTACTACGGAGGCAAATCTGTAGTTGAAGATCTTGAAGCAGGAACAAAAGTAAAAATTCAAGAGAAACTACCACTGGTAGACGAGACTACGCCTACTTTTAAAGATATTGTTATTAAAAACGTTTATTGTAGTGATGCAAATAAGGCAATGTATTTTTATGGTTTGCCAGAGCATAATATTAAAAATCTGAAGATCGAAAATTTTGTGGTTCATTCTAATTTCGGAGCAGATATACAGGAATCTGACGGCATATTTTTAAAAGATATAAGTATATATGCTAGAAAAGGTGCTCCACTATTTTTTGCCAACGTAAAAAATGTGGAGGTAATTAATTTACAGACTACGCCAAATTTAGATACCATAATCTCTATTGCGGGAAACAGAACAGAAAAAGTAAATATTGATAGCAGCCATCATCTTAATCAAGTAAAAATAGCTAAAGATGTAAAAGGTAGAGAAGTTAGAATAATAAACAAGTCACGTTAATAATTAAACATTGTATCAAATGTTCAGAAAAATATTTTTAATAGCTGTAATTTCTGTTCTGTATAAAGAACAAATATTCTCGCAAGCGACACTTAAACCCGGCGAACTGGCAACTACCATCGCCAATCGAATTATTACGGAAACGCCTTACACATTTCTAAATAAGCAGACCAAAGAAACTCATACTACTTTAAAAAATGTACCATTTACAATGGACATGAAGGTAAGCAGTAAGTATAACGATTGGCATTATACAAATGGCGTTTTACAAATTGCAATGCTTGAGTTGGCAGAGCTATCTGGTAATGAAAAATACCTAAGCTATGTGGATAAAAATATGCAGTTTGTTTTTGAAAAAGACAATTTAAACTACTTTAAAAAGCAATTTGACGAGAGTTACAAAAAAAATGGTTGGCGAGGCGTTCGAGGTTTGTCATGGCATATGATATTTAGGAACAAGCGCCTTGACGATAACGGGCCTATAGGGGCAAGCCTAATAGATTTGCAAATGAAAAAGCCAAATAAATCTTACCTGGATTATATTAATACTACTGAAAAGCATTTAACCGTGTCTGAGCCCAGATTGCAGGATGGAACTATTGCAAGAATCTGGCCTCATGAAAATACAATTTGGGCAGACGATCTTTTTATGGCGGTATCATTCCTGGCCAGAATGGGGAAAATGACTGGAGATGTAAAGTATTTTGATGATGCAGCAAATCAGGTGCTAAATTATCATAAATATTTGTGGCATGCGGGGAAGGAGTTATACTACCACTGTTTTCATACAGACGTAAATGAACACGGTGTGGCGCATTGGTCTAGAGCTAACGGGTGGATGTTAATGGCAAAAGCCGATTTATTGTCGGTTTTACCAAAAAGTCATCCAAAAAGAGAAGCATTAATTGAAGATTTTAAAACCCAGATAAAAGGTATTTTGCAATATCAAGGACGAAATGGATTGTGGTATCAGGTTTTAGATAAAACCGATTCTTACGAGGAAATTACAGGAACAGCTATGTTTGTTTTTGGTATAGCGAAAGGCGTAAGAGAAGGGTGGATTAATAAAGACTACATATATGCAGCAGAACAAGGCCTTAAAGGAATGAATTTAAAAATGACTGATAAAGGAGATGTAACCAGTATTTGTGTAGGTACCGGAATAATGCCATCATTAACATTTTATTATAACCGCCCTACACAAGAAAACGACCCAATGGGAGAAGGACCTGTATTAAGAGCTTTGGTAGAAATGGCTAAGGCAAAAAAATATTCAGAAGTTTCGGCAGACGAACAATACGATAAAATTAAATAAGATTCCTATGTACATTGTTTCGGTTTGTTTCATTAAAATCTAACAGGAGGATTGGTTTTTATAAAGACCAGGAGGTTGTATATCCAAAATTATCAGTGCCAAACAGGCCTGTAATAAAAACAGCGTATTAAATCTTCAATTTTCTTTCTAAAACCAAAAATTGAAACAAATTCACCAAAATTTAAATATCCCTTCTGTCTGTTATAGTTAAGTTTGGTTAACTGTTATAAATCAACGTCCTGTTGAAATAATGATTAATTGGTTTTAAATGAGCCAGTGCTTACTGGCTCATATCTTTTAATCAGATTTCTGTAGGAGTTTTTAACCAATTTTTAGAGCTATGATCAGAAAACTACCCTTATGCTTAGTTAATGTTTTAATGGTATTTGTCCTTTTTATGGAGAGCAAACCATTAAAAGCGCAAACACTTGCCTTCCCCGGTGCGGAAGGCTTTGGAAAATACACTGTTGGAGCCAGAGGTGCTGCCAATCCGGAAGTTTACGTAGTTACAAATCTTAATGATAGCGGTGCAGGATCTTTTAGAGATGCTTGTAGCAAGCCTGGCAGATTTATAGTATTTGCAGTAGGTGGTATAATTAGGTTGTCGTCAGATATTGTGGTGCCGGCAAATACAACTATTGCAGGCCAAACAGCTCTGGGAGATGGAGTTGTTCTGTTTGGGAAAAGAGTAACCTTTTCAGGCGCTAACAATACTATTGCTCGTTTTTTGAAAATCAGATTGGGTGCAACTGATAATAGAGGTAAAGATGCATCAGGCATTTCTAACGGAAAAGACTTAATTTTTGACCACCTTTCTGTAACCTGGGGAATGGATGAAGTTTTTTCTATCAATTGGGATAGTAAAGGAAATAATCCAGACAATATAACTATTCAGAATTCCATTCTTGGACAAGGGCTTCATAGAGATAATCATTCTGCAGGAGGACTTATTCAGCCATCTGCAGGAGGTAAAATTAGTCTCATCAGGAATTTATACTCAAGTAACAAAACTAGAAATCCAAAAGTTAAAGGAATTAACGAGTTTGTAAACAATGTAGTTTACAATTGGGGAAATTATGGCAATACTTATGGTCATACCGAGTCTGGAGATGCTTACATTATGGGTGGCGACTCGCAGGGCGAATCTTTCGTGAATATCATCAATAACTATTTTATTAGCGGTCCAAGTACCAGAGATAATTTGGTGACACCGTTTAACAGAGGTAATTCTAATTTTTATTTATATGCCTCTGGTAATTATTTTGATAATAATAAAGATGGAGTTCTAAACGGAACGTTGGTGCCCTTGAATTTAACAGGGTATCCTACGGGTGATGAAAACAGCTTCCAGTTAACACCTTACGACTATCCGGCTAAAAACCCGGTAATGACTGCAGAAGATGCTTTTAATTGGGTTTGTGATAATGTAGGAGCATCGTATCCCAGAAGAGACCAGGTAGACGGAAAGATGATTTCGGATTTACGTTCTGTAGGTACGCAGGGAATTTATTTATACAGAGAAACTGATATGCCTTTAAGTAATGGAGGTTTGGGTGATGTTTTTAGTGCTCCGGCGCCTTTAGATACAGATAAAGATGGAATTCCAGATGCATGGGAAGATGCAAATGGTTTAGATAAAAATGATAAGACGGATGCAGTAAAGTTTAGTCTGAGTCAGCCGGAATACATGAACATTGAGGTTTATGTTAATTCATTGGTATATATTGCACCTGAAGAATTTATTAAACCACCTACAAATGTTGCTTTGTCATCAATTTCACAAGAATTGCCGGTGCCTCAAAGTACAATAACCATTACCTGGAAAGATAATGCCGATAACGAAGATAATTTTGTTATAGAAAAATCTTTAAATGGAACAGATTATACAACTTTAGTAACGCTGGGTGCAAATGTTATTACACATTCAGATACCGGCTTGCCAAATACCAAATACTGGTATAGAATTAAAGCGGTTAATGCAGAGGGAGAATCAGCTTATTCAGCACCAGTACTTATTACAACTCAGCCAATACCAACAGCACCAGATAAAGCCAGTATTCCGCAACCCGGCAATGGCTATAAATATGTAGAAACAAGTACAGGTAGCTTTTCACTTACCTGGACAGGAAGTGCTAATACGGCAAGTTATAAAGTTTATTTTGGAGATAGCGAGAGCAATCTAATAAATGTTGCAGAAGTAACAGCAAAATCTTACACCGCAACAAATCTTGTTGCTGGAAGTATTTATTACTGGAGAATTGATGCCATTAACGATAAAGGTACAGCAACCGGAGATGTTTGGAGCTTTAGGGTAATGCCAAGCATTCCAGACGGTTTGGTAGGCCATTGGTCTTTTGATGATATCTTAGAAAATGGAAGTCAGGTAACAGATAGCAGTCCGTATGAAAATCATGGAGCTTTAGGCTTAGAAGGGAATCAAAACGTAAGGGTTGCAGGGAAAGTGAATAGCGCTGTAGACTTTGCAACAGCAAGACAGGATATGTATGTGGTGAGCATTCCTAATGAAGACCAATTGTATTTAAGTAACCGTTCTTTCTCTATGACTTTTTGGATGAAAGCTCCAGCATCTTTATTGCCACAAGATAATAATACCAGTGCATATTTGCTTTGCAAAGGGTCTATTACTAAAAATGCAGCGACTGGAGCAACAGGAAACAGATTTGATATTGAATTTAAAAATAAGCAAATCAGGTTTGCTATCGATAATGATAATAGAGGTAAAGATGAACTGCAAGTGCCAGGGGCACCCTTTTTTACCAATGAATGGGTTCATGTTACTGCAATCAGAGATTTTGAGAATAAAAAGCTGAAAATATATCTTAATGGTGCATTGCAACAGGAGCAAACTATTGTTAATGCTATTGACAATATTGGAGAAGAGAGTGCTTTAGTTATTGGAAATATTGGTGAATTGGAATTTTTGTCCAGCAGCAATCAACCGGCGCCTTATAAAGGGATGTTAGATGAATTGAAAATTTACAATTATTCGTTAACTCAAAATCAAATATTAGAAGAGTTTCATACCAGCCCTTTGCCCTTACAAGTTTCAAATGTTAGTCCACTGAATACTGGAGTAGCAGAACAATCTTCACAGGCAACTGTAAGCTGGACAGGAGGGTTTAAAACAAATCAATTTAAAGTTTATCTAGGTACATCGGCCGATAATCTTTCTGAAATAGCCGAAGTAAATGTTTCAACAAAAAAATACCAGTTTACAAATTTATCGGTCAATACAACTTATTATTGGAGGGTAGATGCTATTGGCGATGCTGGTACAACAACAGGTATAGTTTGGTCATTCAAAACTGCTGCCTACGTAACAGAAATTGTGGCAGATTGGAAACTAGACGCCACATCAGGAACCGTTATTACAGACAATAGCGCATACGCTAATCACGGAACAATTAACAACGTAACGGATTACGCATGGGAAGCGGGCAAATTCAATAATTCTTTAAACTTGAAAACTGTAGCTGCAAATTCGGCTATCAGTATTCCTAGTCAAGATCAAATCAAGTTTGATAAAAACTCATTTAGTATATCTATGTGGATGAAATCATCGTCTACAACTCCAGCATATCTTTTTCATAAAGGAACCTTTGCTAAAAATGCAGGCACAGGAGCCACAGGCAAATGGTATGGTGTTGAGCTAAAAAATAATCTGATTTATTTTTCTGTTGATGACGATGTAAATAAAAGCACAGCACAATTTAATAGTGCTACATTTTTGACTAATAACTGGGTACATGTAGTATTTGTTAGAAATATTACTGATAAAACCTTGAAAATTTATAGAGATGGAGTACAAGTGGTATCGGCAACGGAGAATAATACAAGTTTAACAAATGGAATTGGTGCCGCAGAAGCTTTGTTTTTAGCTAATAATAACGATTTAAACGCACCATTTAAAGGTGCTTTAGACGAAGTGAAGTTTTATAACTATGCTTTAAGTGCAACAGAAATAAGTAATTTGTCGCAAACGAATACCTTGCCTGTGACTTTAGTAGATTTTGTTTCAAAAGCGGAAGGTAACCAAGTTAAAATTCAATGGACTACTGCTTCAGAAAATAAGAACGAAAAGTTTGTTGTTGAAAAATCTACTAACGGCAAAGATTTCTCGTTTTTACAAGAAGTAAAAGGTAGTGGAACAACTACCGCAGTTAATCTTTATACTGCCTGGGATAATAGCCCCTCTGTAGGAACTAATTATTACAGGTTAAGTCAGTATGATCTGGATGGTGGTTCGCAAATTATAGGATTAAGTTCTGTGAAGTTTAATTTAGGAAAGCAAAATGCCATTACAGTTTACCCCAACCCTGCCGGAAAACAAATCAACGTATCTGTCGCAGAAGATATCCGGAAAGCCAATATCAGTATTGTTTCATTAAGGGGTGAAGAAATCTATAACAATCAATTGGTTGCAGAAGATGGTGTTTTTAAAGTTAACCTTTTAGAAAAGCCTCAATCGGGCATATATATCTTAAGAATTTCTTCAGGAACTATCAATCATTCATCAAAACTTGTAATCGAATAAATAGACTATGAAGCTGTGGTAAACACTACAGCTTCTGTTAATTTTTACATTTTAAACTAAACAATTATGAAACGAAAATTACTTAAAAAGGTAGCTGTAATGCTATTTATGGGGATGGGATTTTCTAATCTCGGTTTCGCCCAAAACATCGGAGACTTTAGGTCTAAGGGAAGCGGAATTTGGGGAGGTGGTTCTGTTGATGGAGGTAATTTAGTAGTAGGTGCTTGGGAAACGTATGATGGTATTACCTGGGTTGATGCCATAGCTAACCCAGGTAATACTACTGATGTTACTATTCGAAATGGGCATACAATAACTTTAGACGGTACTAAATCTGCCAATTCTTTAATCATTGAACAAGGGGGAACTTTAAAATCAGTTGGGGGTAGCATTCGAAATATGAGGATAGTGACATTGTTAGATAACAATGGGAAATTTGGAGACATCGGTTCAAATGAGCGTGTTAGTATCGAGGCTTACGGTACAAGCGGAATTACAACCGTAAAAAGCTCTAATTCTACAGGGGTTTTTAAAGTGGGGTTATTTCGCGTAAATGGAGTTGCGCAGAATCTAGAAGTGATTATAGACGCAGATTTGGATATGTCTCAGTATCTGGCAGCGTTATATACAACAAGTAGTAGCACAAATAATTCCGCATCTCAAGGAGATGATAATGTAACTATTACGTTAAAAGAGGGCAGAACTATAAATCCAACCTATATACATCATAATAGTGGTAGTGAGATAGCTACAGATTTCTACGGTAATTATACTTATAATATCAATGGAACTTTAGACATGTCTCAGTCTGGTACATCCAGTATTTTTCCAGCCCATTCCAGTAACGAAAATAGTACTGTAACTATTAATGTTAACGGAACATTTAAAATAGGTAATGCAATTAGAAGTGCTTCCTCTGTAGCTACTGCCAAAGGAAAAGTATTTATTAACGTAGGGAATACCGGTTTAATAGATGCAACCGCAAGATCTGGTAGTAATTTAGTGATGAATACAGGGTCAGATATCATTACATTTTTCAACATTATCGGAAATGGTAAAGTTAGAATAAATCCTTCTTCACATTCTTCTCAAAGAACTATAAGAGTAGGCTCTAACGGAAATTACAGTCCAATTGTTCTTCCGTCAACGTTGGCGGCCGCTATTGATGTTAATGTGAAGGATGTAGATGCGGGTGCAAAACAGATGATTAAGAAAGTTTATACCTTAGAAAAATATTCTGGAGATTTATCTCCATTTGATTTGTCTTTAGGGGCGATAAGTGTTGATGCTGTTAACTCTTTTAATGCAGAGGCACCAAAAATTTACAGGTGGAGCGGCAGTAGCTGGGATAACGGTGAAACGGCAACTAAATCTGGAACTGGTTTAATTTCAGACCCATATTTATTTAGCGTTGTCGCTCAGAACACATTAGGTATTTTTGGAGTAGCCAATGAAACACCGGCAACCCTTCCTTTAAAATTTGTTTCTTTTACTGCAACTCCATCAAAATCTGCTAAACAAGTATTGTTAAATTGGACAACAGCAGAAGAAAAAGATGTATTGGATTTTGTTATCGAAAGAAGTACAGATGGTATTAACTTTAGCCAGATTGGAAGAGTAGAGGCAAAAAATGTATCTGGGACTAACTATTATAGAGCGGTAGATAATAATCCTTACCAGGGAGTAGCTTATTACAGAGTGAGACAAAGAGATTTTGACGGGACATCTGGTGTTTCTAAAATTGAATATGTGAATATGGCAGATAAGATTGCGCTGAATGTCTATCCAAACCCAGTAATTAATAACCTTATGGTAACACATCCTTTGGCATCAACGGGAGTAATTAACGTTTATTCACTAGAAGGAAAGAAAGTTGTTACTAACGAAGTTCAAGTAGGTTCATCATCAACCGGATTAGATGTTTCCACATTATCTCCAGCAATCTATTTGTTGGAAGCTAAAGTAAACGGAGAAACCTACTCACAAAAATTCAGTAAAGAATAATACACTAAACAAAAAATATAAGACAGAAAAGAGGATCGCAAGATCCCTTTTTCAATAAAATTGAATGGACTATAGGCAACACTGAAATTTTTTATAAGTGTATTTTATTTAAAAGGTAGACTTGCCTCTTTAAAAAAGTAATTGCCAGATTGTGTGCTTATAAATACTAAATTCTATTTGTAGTAAATTTCCTCTTTCAATAATCGATGATTTTATAGGAGACCTGCTGAAAAACCTTTAAAAGCTGTTTTTTTGTCAATTTTTAAATGAAAATCGTCAATTTTTAGACATCAAAACTTAGTGTTTTAATTACGTTTGTATAGAGCCGATAGCCAGAGTTCTGGTAGCAAGCTGTGTTATTTAAATTTATAAACCAATAACCAAGTTTTACTAAATCTTAGAAATGAATAGATTTTACAAAATTTATTATTTGCTTTTTCTGCCATTTGTAATGGCATCGTGTCAGAAGAAATTTAGTGAATTTTACGAAAGACCGGAGGGTTTAGGAGATCCTATTTACCAACAGCTGGAAGCCAGAGGTAATTTTAAACATCTTACCGCTTTAATAGAAAAGGCAGGCTACAAGCAGATATTAAGCGAAACAGGCTGGTGGACATTTTTTGCGCCAACGGATGAAGCTTTCCAAAAATATTTTCAGGAGAAAAATATCTCTGGAGTAGATGCCATGTCAGATTCGTTGGCAACCTCTATAGTAAAATACCTGCTAGTTTACAATTCTTACCGGGAAGACCAGTTAAGTACCTTTCAAACCGGTTCCGATAATAGTGCGGGTGCAGGTATGGCTTTTAAAAGGAAAACTGCTTATTACGATTGGGTAAATCAGCAAGGTGATGGAGTAAAGGGGAAAACTATTGCAACCAATAGGAATTTGTCGGCAACCAGGAGTGGTAGTACTTATGTGAACGTTTTAAATTATGTTAACGGAGATAACAATAATAAGTATATACCGTATTTCACCCAGCTCTTCATGGATAAAAACGCATTGCAAAATCAGGACTATGAGGCGTTTTATCCGAATACTACTTTTTCTGGCTTTAATGTGCTTGGTGCTGCAGTAGATCCTCAGAATAAGAATATAGCAGCAGAAAATGGAACTATTCATATAATTAATAAGGTTATAACGCCTCTACCAAATATTGACCAATATGTAAGAAGCAATCCTAATTATAGTGAGTTTGCAAAATTGCTAGACTCTTTAGTGTATTATTCTGCCAACGCTTATATTACCGACCAAAACTTTATAGCTACAGGATCATCAGATTCTGTTTACGTAAAAGGGTATAGCGGACGTCTGGCCTATTCTCCAAACAATGAAAACTACGGCATACTAACTATGTCGCAAAGAGATGGTGTAAGTATTATTGTGCCAACAAATGATGCGCTTAGGGCTTATCGTCAGAAAATTTTATCTAAATACAACAATACATTTTTTGGAAATACACCTTCTAGTGTGCTGATAGATTTTATAAATGCACATATGTGGGGTACCTCATTATGGCCTAGCCAGTTTAAAATGAAAACCAATGTTTTAGAAGAAGAATCTACCATTGAATTAACAGATATTACAGATAAACAGATGTTAAGTAATGGTATATTTTATGGCTCTAATAAAGTAAATGAGGCGAATGTTTTTAGAACTGTTTACGGTATTCCATATCTGGATCCCGGGTTAACGCTTAGTTATCAGGGTATTAATGATGTAAGCTTTTCTTTAAAAGGATATACCACCAGAACATATGAAAGGCAAACTTTACTATTAATGCCAGACGATTTATTAACCAGTAACGGATGGAGATATAACGAGTCTTCTGCGGGATCCTCGACTACTGCCTGGGGTTATAAAGCGCCCACGGCAACAAGTTATAATCATAACAGCATCCATAGAGATAATGTTACCAGAATGTTTGCCACCGGTGTTTTAATTACGCCTAATGCCGAAATAAATAGCTTCTCTGGAGAAGGAATTGTAGAAACAAGAAGCGGCGATTATATTAAATACAAAAACGGTGAGATTATAACCAGCGGTACACAAGACCTGGGTACTGTTATTAAAGTAACCAAGAGTGACAATTCTGCGATTAACGGTGTAGCTCATTATGTAGATAACATGTTAACCTTTACCGACAAAAATATAGGCTATCATCTTGAAAAATTGGCTGTGGATTATCCGAGTCAGTATAGCTCATTCCTTTGGATTTTAAAGAATACTACTGGTTTATATAATGCAACAAGCCAGGCCATTGCTGGTGTGAATATGGGCATAGATAACAAATACACCATTTTTGTTCCAACTAATGAAGCTATTTCAAGAGCGGTGAAAGCAGGCTTATTGCCAGGTACAACTTCAACAGGAGCCTTGCCTACTACTACACCAACCAATGCTGCTCAATTAGATTTAATGAGAAAATTTGTTTTATACCATATAGTAACCGGAGAGACCATTGCTATAGACGGCAAAAAGTCGGATAATTATTTAACCATGTTGCAAAGAG
>PJUF01001009.1_pt1 | contig 16042 bp, 10 predicted proteins | sample 1512191 | NCBI WGS metagenome assembly PJUF01 (sample SAMN08177673, study PRJNA422409) | Feces metagenome, whole genome shotgun sequencing project. | isolation source: Chicken feces (3) enriched on wood chips | host: Gallus gallus | place: USA: Madison | collected 2015-01-15 | reverse complement strand
CCAGATTATGTACCCCCGGCTTTGTCTGTTACAACAGTATATCGCAGAATGGTAAACAGCTTTGCCTGTCCCGGTAGTGTACCTAATTTTAGCAATGAAGTAACCATTACGGTAAATCCAGATGCCAGGGCAGAGTTTACATTTGAATCAAATGTGGGTTGTGCACCTTTTGTTTTAAACAGCAGCAACATTCAGGCGCTTGCTTATCCTGACAGGAATGCAGTTTATACCTGGTATGCAGATGGTGTACAGATAGGTACAGGCATTCAGTTTCCGGGTTATGTTATTACGCAAAGCGAAGATACGGTAAACGTACGTTTAGTAGTAAGTAGCAGTTTAGGCTGTCAATCTGCAGAATTCAGCCAGGATTTTATTACGCAGCAAGGTTTAGTCAGCTCCTTTATACAGGATAAAACGGAAGGCTGCGGCCCCTTAGATGTTGTTTTTACCAATACCTCATCACCGATATTGGGTACCTCATTTTTATGGGACTTTGGTAATGGACAAACGTCTACGCAAGCGTCTCCCGGTACCGTAAGATTCTTGCCAGACCCTACAGGTGCAGATAAAGTGTATACCGTTACGCTTAGGGCAAGTTCTGCCTGTAGTGCTGCAGAAGTCTATACTTCTACCGTTTTGGTAAAAGCACCACCTTTGGCTGTCTTTTCGCCCGATAGGACTATCAGTTGTTCGCCAATGCAGGTGACATTCAGCAATACCTCGCCGGAGACCAGTAATACCACTTATACTTTTGATTTTGGGGATGGCTCTGCACCGCTAGTCCGCACAGACCGAAGCAGCGTAAGCCATACTTTTACCGCTACCGAAGAAATTAAAACTTACACCATTACCATGACCGCCAAAAACGAATGTGGCGAGCACAGCAGCAGCCATACCATTACCGTAACACCTGGAACGGTAAGGGCAGAATTAGTGGTAAACAGTACAGATCAGCAAGGATGCGCACCTTTTACCGTTCCTTTTTATAATAATAGTTTTGGTGGCAGCACCTATTATTACGACTTTGGCGACAGAACTCAATTAACTACCCGATCTGCTCCCCAGCGTATATTTCATACCTATAACACTCCGGGCGATTATGTGGTAACGCTAAGGGCAAGCAATGGTTGTTCTGTAGTTTCTACAACGGAGACTGTTACGGTTTTGCCCGGGCCGCAAGCCAGTTTTAATATTCAGGAAGAGGCTTATGTAAATAATCCTTTGCGCTTTAATAATACCAGTGTTGGAGATTTACTATTTCAATGGAATTTTGGCGATGGTAACACGTCTACAGAGACCAATCCGCAACATGTTTACCAGCAAGCTGGAGTGTATCAGGTTACCTTAACAGCAACAAATTTTAGCGGTTGTGCGGATGTGTACACCAGTACGGTATCTGTAAGGGGCGAAGCGGGTGGTTTATTTCTTCCTAATTCTTTTCTTCCGAATAGCATTAATCCTGAATTGAGATTGTTTAAAGCAAAAGGTTTTGGCTTGGCATCTTATAAGCTAAGCATTTTTAATAAATGGGGAGAGAAAATTTGGGAAAGCAATTTGCTGGACGGCGATGAGCCAGCCGAAGGATGGGACGGAACTTATAACGGAAGCGCCATGCCGCAAGGGGTATATTTCTGGAAAATGGAAGCCCAGTTGAAGAACGGGCAACGGTGGAAAGGAATGAGCTATAACGGCTCGCCATACAGTACATCGGGCACTTTAAATTTAATAAGGTAGCAATATGAAAAAGGACTTGTTGATAGCATTGTTAACGTTAAGCATATTCAGTTTAAATAGTAAAGGGCAAGATCATATCTACTCTCAATTTTACAATGCGCCTATTTATCTTAATCCGGCGCTTACAGGTCAATTTGAGGGAGATTTACGGGTTAATATGATTTACCGGAACCAGTGGACAGGTTTAGCTGGTGATCTTTCTTATATAAGTGCCTCGGTAGATGTCCAAGTGCCCCAATTTGGTGGTGGTTTTGGTCTTATGTTTACCAGAAGCAGCGAAGGCATTGCCTACCTTGTTAAAAATAACATTGCCGGCACTTATGCTTACAGTATTGGGGACGATAACTTTGTAGCTTCATTTGGTCTTCAGATTGGTTTAACCAACCGTCGGATTGATTGGGATAACCTGGTATTTTCTGACCAAATAGACAGGCGTTTGGGTATTATACCCGGAAATTCCTCTGCAGAACTGCCAGACGTATCCAATAAATATTATTTTGATGCGGTTGGCGGAATAAACATTGTGTACCGAAATATTATGCTGGGCGCTGCCGTCTTTCATCTGAATAAACCGGACGAATCTTTTACCGGAGTGCAGGCTAAGCTACCCATGCGGCTAACAGCTAATGCAAGTATGCGCTTTCCTATTGGGCGAAGTTATCAGTATAATCAGGAAGCAGACGCTTATATTATTCCTTCTGTAGTTTATCACCGGCATGATAAATTTACGTCTGTAAGCATTGGCGGGCAGCTAAAATACCGAAGCGTAAATGCAGGTATTTGGTACCGGGGCAATAGTCAGGGCGAGCCAGATGCACTTGTGCTGTCTGCCATCTTCGATATTTTTAACGGAAGCAGACGTAACGAAAAACTCCGTATTGGTATCAGTCATGATGCAACTTTATCTAAACTGAATTATACCAATACCAGTGGTACCACAGAAGCCAGCATAGGTTTCGAGAAATTCTTTCCCAATAGCGATGCCTATAATAAATTCAATAGCTTAAGATGCTATGATTTTTATTAGGGTTTTACTCTTTTATGGGTAGCAATGATTTTCTCAAAAACAGCATCATAATGGCCGGTATAGCCAATAATCCCACAAATATGATGAACACCGTTTGGTATGGCAGGCTTAAGGAAATCAATCCCGGGCCAGCAAATGCGGCAATAGACCACGCAATCAGGATATAACCAAAAATGGAGTTGAGGTTTTCCTGTCCATAAATGTCTTTAATGAATGCCGGCATGGTAGCAAAAGCACCTCCGTAACAACTAATAATTACACAAACTGCTGCCTGAAATATAAAAGATTGCGAGGTTTGACTCAGGATTAAGAAACAGATAACGCCTATGATATAAAAGCTCATAAAAGTGTTCCATCGGCCAATTCTATCAGATAAGCCAGACCAGATAATACGACCTAAACCGTTAAATAAGCCTATAATCCCTACAAAAATAATAGCAGAGCTTTCATCTATTTTAATAATATCTTTTGCTAAAGGGGCGGCAACAGAAATAAGTGCTATACCGCAAACAGTGTTAAAGAAAAGCATCAGCCACAATGTGTAAAACCGCTTGTCTTTCAGTAACAATGCAATTTTGAACTCGCTTTTTGGTATATCTAGTCTTGCTTCTTGGTCTGATGGTGGCAAAGTAATATACAAAGAAGCTAAAATCATCAGTATAAAATAGCCTGCTGCCAGCATGTAAAAGCAATTGCTTACGGTAAATATTCCGGTAAGAGTGGGTATAAGCTGAGAAGCAGCCACAGAGCCTGCTGCAAAAGACATAATAACTAAGCCAGAAGCAAATCCCGGCTTATCCGGAAACCACTTTACCACCACAGAAACCGGCGTAATGTAACCAATGCCCAAACCTATTCCGCTAATTACCCCATATGATAAATAAAATAAAGGCAGCGAGTTAAGCTGCACTGCTAATCCAGAACCCGCTAATCCGCTTGCAAAGAATAAGCTGGCCAGTAAGCCGGATTTTTTTGGACCTATTTTCTGAACCGTTTTACCCATAAAGGCAGCGGTTAAGCCCAAAAAACATAATGCCAGACTAAAACTGGGTTTTAGTTGTTGGGCATTCCAACCGTTTGAGGTAAATATGGGATTTATCCATACGCTATAAGCATAAATAGAACCGATAGAAAATTGAAGGAGCATTCCGGACAGGGCAACAAGCCATTTATTCTTAGCCATTGTATCTTTATGATTAACGCTGTAAAATTACTAAGCCGCTTACTTATAAAATTGACAGGCGTCACGAAAATAAGTAATATAAAAGATTTTATTCTTCAGTCTGGATGTAGGTAGGTATAGGTTTTAAACGAGTTTTCTATAGCCGAATAAAAATAGAGGGGAAAAATTTCTCTTCCCCCTCAAGCAAAAAAACTAATAAACTATTTCAAATCGAAGCGGTCTGCGTTCATCACTTTGTTCCACGCCAAAACAAAATCGTTAAGGAATTTATCCTGAACATCTGCGCTACCGTAAACTTCGGCAATCGCTCTTAGCTCAGAATTAGAACCAAATACCAGGTCTGCTCTGGTTCCGGTCCATTTTGGTTGTCCGGTTTTTCGGTCTGTTCCTAAATAAATTTCCTGCTCGTCAGACATGGCTTTCCAGGAAGTGCCCATATCTAACAGATTTACAAAGAAATCATTAGTTAACTGGCCCGGACGGTGTGTAAATACTCCATGGTTAGAACCATCGTAATTAATGTTGATAGAACGTAATCCACCAAACAGAACAGTTAATTCCGGCGCAGTTAAGGTTAATAAATGCGCTTTGTCTATCAATAATTCTTCTGTAGAAACTTGCTTTCTGATAGGCTTGCGGTAATTTCTGAAACCATCAGCAATAGGTTCTAAGAATTTTATCGATTCTGCATCTGTTAATTCCTGAGTAGCATCTGTACGTCCGGGAGCAAAGGGGACATGTATGTCATGGCCTGCATCTTTAGCTGCTTTTTCAAGTCCTGCGGCTCCGGCTAATACAATTAAATCTGCCAATGATACTCTTTTGCCTGTAGCATTAAATTCGGTTTGTAAGCCTTCTAAAGCAATTAGCACTTTATTTAACTGAATAGGATTGTTAACTTCCCAATTTTTCATTGGCTCTAAACGGATGCGGGCACCATTAGCACCGCCGCGTTTGTCTGATCCGCGGAAAGTAGATGCCGAAGCCCATGCTGTACCAACCAGTTCAGAAACACTTAATCCTAAACCCAAAATCTGAGATTTTAGCTGAGCGATATCCCCTTCGTTAATGAGCTCATGGTCTACCGGCGGAACAGGGTCTTGCCATGTGAAGACTTCTGCGGGTACATCTGCACCTAAATAACGCTCACGCGGACCCATATCGCGGTGCGTTAATTTAAACCATGCTTTTCTAAACGTATCTGCAAATTCATCTGGATTATCCAAAAACCTTCTTCCAATTTTCTCATATATAGGGTCTACACGTAAAGCAATGTCAGAAGTTAACATGGTTGGCCTGTGTCTTTTAGATGGGTCATGCGCATCAGGAATAATATTGCCTGTTCCTTTAGCCACCCATTGGTGTGCCCCCGCCGGAGATTTTGTCAGTTCCCACTCAAAACCGTATAAATAGGTTAAAAACAGATTAGACCATTCGGTAGGCTTGCTTGTCCAGGTTACCTCCAAACCAGACGTAATGGTATCGCCACCTTTTCCGCTACCATAGCTGTTGTGCCAGCCCAAGCCCTGCATTTCTAAACCAGCGGCCTCTGGCTCTTTACCCACGTGGTCTGATGATGCGGCGCCATGCGTTTTACCAAAAGTATGTCCACCCGCAATTAAAGCCAATGTTTCCTCATCATTCATGGCCATTCTTGCGAATGTTTCTCTAATATCTTTTGCAGAAGCTAGTGGGTCAGGATTTCCGTCCGGCCCCTCTGGGTTAACATAAATTAATCCCATTTGTACCGCTGCTAAAGGATTTTCCAAATCGCGGGTATGTATTTTTCCGTCGGCATCATCGTCAGAAGACACCACGCCATGTTGTTTATCTACACCTTCAGAACCCCTGCTGTAACGTTCGTCTCCGCCCAGCCACGTTCTTTCAGAACCCCAATACACATCCATATCAGATTCCCAAACATCCGGACGGCCGCCTGCAAAGCCTAAAGTTTTAAATCCCATAGATTCCAAGGCCATGTTTCCCGCTAGAATCATTAAATCTGCCCAGGAAATCTTGCGTCCGTATTTCTGTTTAACAGGCCATAATAAACGACGGGCTTTATCTAGCGACACGTTGTCTGGCCACGAGTTTAATGGAGCAAAACGCTGTTGGCCGGCACCGGCACCGCCACGGCCATCTTGCACACGGTAAGTGCCTGCGCTATGCCATGCCATACGTATAAATAGTGGGCCATAGTGCCCAAAATCTGCCGGCCACCAATCCTGAGAATCCTTCATCAATGCATGTAAGTCTGCTTTTAAAGCTTCTAAATCCAGAGATTTAAACGCTTCTGCATAATTAAACTCTTCGCCCATGGGATTAGATTTTTCAGAGTGCTGGCGAAGAATATCTACACGTAAACGATTTGGCCACCAATCTTCATTTTGAGGCCCTCTTCCCGCAACTGCTTTATGCATGGTGCCATTGTGGAAAGGGCATTTGCTGATATCGTTTGACTCTTTTTCCATATTGTATTTTTTTAAATTTCTTCGTTTTATTTTTATAAAAGTAAGATATATAATATCATAGATAAAATCAATTAATTTTATGAGAGGATAGTGAAAAGCTATAGTTGGTGAAAAAATCGTAGTGAAAAATTGATAATAAAGGGTAGGGTTTAGGCCGCATTATTCAGCCTAAACCGTTATTCTTAAAGACACCTGAAAGTAACGGTTAAATAAGGTTAAGATACCTCGCCATAATGATTTTTTTTGGCTGAAAATCTTAACCTGTTTTGGTATGGCTTTAGTTATATTTAGATATTTTGATAGAAAGGAGCAATGAAATAATGGGCAAAACGGCAAAAGAAGAAAATGGATACCTTCCGGTAGCCTGGGAATATCGCGAAAGTATAGCAGAGCAGATACAAGCAAAAACCAAAGGGAAGGTGTTTTATTTTGGAAATGATAATAATATAGGGGAGGCGCAGGGTGCTGTGCTGGAAATGAAAGAAGAAAAGGGCAAAGGTGTGTTTATACTAATGGACAGCGGCGCTGCCATCCGGATAGACCGAATTATAACTTTATTTGGTAAAGTAGGTGCTGCTTTTGATGAATATGACGCTTATGCAAACGCCTGTATGGATTGTATGGGAGGGTATACCAAAGAAGAATTGGAGGAGGATTAAGAAGGGATTGATAAACCAGAGGTTAGGAGTATTTTATTAAGCCTGATATTGCATAAGTTGTAACTGTTTTTGCAGCCAATGCATTAAAATGCACATTATCGTATCTTGTGTTTTAGGAAGGTGAGACTCTGTGTAACATGCCATTTTGTGTTATAAGCCCCTGTTTATTGTTAAATCTGGAGATATGCTTTGCTGAACTTTTTTTTCGGAGTTAATTGTGCTGTAAGCTGAAGAAATATTCCGAATTCAGTGGCAAAGCCCCTTAATCATAGCCCAGGAATGGCTATGATTAAGGGGGTGTTTTGTGAGCTGTTTTTCAATATGTTGTGCGAAATCAGCCACGCTTATACAGTCTTAAAGTTGCATTGTTTGTTGATGACTTTAATCAAAAAAGGTAATTGTGCAATGATCCCGATGTTAGCGGCCGGTATATTATTATGTTATAATAATTCGTAAAAGTTTCTTTTCCCAATTTTAATTTTTAATCCTTTTACTAATTCTAAACACTCTTTCGGGTTATTTTTTTTCTCACTATTAATTTGAATTGCACCACTCTCAATCAATCTTCTTATTGCCGATTTAGATTCTCCTTTTTTTAGATGAAAACACAAATCAAGTAATGTTATTGTATCTTGATTACTTTGAATTTCTGTTAGCGGTATAGATTCAAATTTCTTATCATCAAAGTTTTTATTCTGAAATTGGTTGACAAAAAAATCTTCGGCTTTGTTAGCTTCTTGCTGATTATGGTATTGAGTAATGATGTTTTTGGCAATAACTTTTTTTACGTTCATTGGATTTTCTCCATTTTCTAATCTCTTTTTTATGTCTTTCTTTTCATCAATGCTGAAATCTGTAGTTAGATCCAGAAATTCAACAATTAAATCATCCGGAATAGACATAGTTTTCCCAAACATTTCATTTGGAGCGTCTGTTAGGCCAATAATATTATTCAATGATTTACTCATCTTTTCTTTACCGTCTAATCCTTTTAATAGTGGCATACACATTACAATTTGAGGAGACATTGCAAATGTTTCTTGTAATTGCCTGCCCATTGTACAATTAAAAAGTTGGTCGGTTCCTCCCATTTCGATATCTGCTTTTATTTTTATAGAATCAAAACCTTGTAAAATTGGATAAACCAATTCATGCATTGCGATAGGCGTATTTTCAGTAAAACGCTTATGGAAATCTTTACGATGCATTAATTGGGCAACGGTTACTTTTGACATAATCTGAATTATTTCAGAAAATGAAAGTTGATCTAGCCAGTCTGAATTGAATACAATTTCTGCTTTATTTAAATCAATAATCTTAGATAATTGATTTAAATAAGTTTGTGCATTATATTTTACATCTTCTGCCGATAGTGGTTTTCTGCTTTTGTTTTTGCCAGTAGGATCGCCAATTCTAGCAGTAAAAGAACCTACAAGAATAACAATTTTATGCCCTAATTCTTGAAACTCCTTAAGTTTTTTCAATACAACGGCATGTCCCAGATGTAAGTCAGGTGCGGTAGGGTCGAAGCCTAGTTTAATAACTAATTGTCGATTTTCCGTTTTTACTTGGTTTAACTTTTCTTCTAATCCATTTTCTGGCAGAATGATTTCAACATTTTCTTTTAATCTATTAATTATTTCCATTTTTTTTAAAATAAAAAAGCCCGAGCTAATGCTCGGGCTTTGGGTTATGTAAATACTTTAATTAATTTTACTTTCTTTATAATTCGTATGATATAAGCATATAACCTTTCCGAGCAAGTATTATTTTGTAATAATAAGTGCCGAAAAAAGGAACACGTAATATGTTATTTAGTTGCTTCATACAGATTGCAAAGGTAGATATTATTTTTTATAAGCCAAATTTACGGATACGGCATATTGCAAAAGCTTGCCGCTTCGGGACTTTTTCGGGAATTGCCCTGTTTCCCGAAGGGGACTGAAATGAGGGAGTCCTTTAACCTAAAAAGCCCGATTCTGACGTTTTCACCGTTACAAACAAGAGATCATCCGCTTATAGTAACCTTCAGGGAACGGTTAAGATACCTTCAGGTAACCTCCAGACTATACCTCAGGGAGAAGCTACCAATTGGTTTAAAAGCTGGTAAAAACACCTTTTAAAACATTAATAAAAACAAAGCCTCTATCAGGTTATGCATAACATTAAACCAAAACAAGAACAATATTCCCGACAGCGTTCTTGGTAACCAAAGCGCATTTCAGTTATCCGCTGGAAGACGGAAACGAGGGAACTATTTCTTCTTTCCAAGATAGAAGCCTAAACGAAAGTTTCCAATTGCGTTTAATCCATTGTATTCAGAAAGTGCATAGTTGCCTTCTATAAATTCGCTATTATAGTAAAAGGCCAAATGAGTTATACTTTTTGAGATTACGTAGCCTACCTAAGTCCAGATTTAATGAAATCTTTTATAGGTTGTTTGAATGCCCCAAACGGGACCTAAAGAGAAATAAAAGGTTTTGTTGCTTAGTTCGTCGGGAAAAGTGTTGGTAAGAGGTGATCCCGTATAGCTACTGGATAGCGCAACATAATTTCCGGAATTATATTTAATGTTTTTCTCTTTCTCTTTTCTGCGTTTAAAATTATAGTAGTAACGATAAGCTAATAAGGCGGTAGGACTAAAGCTGGATCCGCTTCTAGAATCTGAGTAGGAGTTTATTTCTATGTAGCTCCGGGCAGAAAGGCCAGCAGTAGCAGAAATGGTTTGTGTGGGACCTGTTGCTCTTTCATAGGTAATGCCGGGGCTACAAAGAGATTTTTTTGGACAGTTAATGAATCTTCTGATGAAGTGTTTTCTTGTGCTTTTGCGCTATAGATAAAAAGCATAAGAAATGAAAATAACAGGGAAACTTGTTTCATGTATGGTTAGGTTAGGTTAGGTTAGGTTAGGTTAGGTCTAAAATTAAGCTTAGAAACAAAAACTTACGAAGTTTAACCTGTCGTTTGGCAAACTTCGTAAGTCTATAGTTTTTGTGTTAGGTATTCAGCTTTTAAACTATCTTCCTATATTTTATCCTCTTCGGAGCAACATCTCCCAATCGTTTCTTACGGTTTTCTTCATAGTCCGAATAATTTCCTTCAAAGAAGTAAACCTGAGAATCGCCTTCAAAGGCTAAAATATGCGTACAAATTCTGTCTAAAAACCACCTGTCGTGAGAGATAATTACCGCACAGCCACCAAAGTTTTCCAGGGCTTCTTCCAAAGAGCGTAGCGTATTTACGTCTATATCATTGGTCGGCTCATCCAGTAATAAAACGTTAGAGCCTTCTTTTAAAGTAATGGCCAGGTGTACACGGTTTCTTTCTCCGCCAGATAATACGCCTACTTTTTTCTGTTGGTCTGCACCATTAAAATTGAATTTAGAAACATAGGCTCTGGAGTTACTGGAACGGTTGCCTAGCATCATGGTTTCATGCCCGCCAGTAATATTTTCCCAAACAGATTTGTTAGGGTCAAGGTCGTTATGCATTTGGTCTACATAGCCTAGTTTTACGGTTTCGCCCACTCTAAAAGTTCCACTATCGGGCTGTTCTTGCCCGGTAATCAGGCGGAACAAAGTAGTTTTACCAGCACCGTTTGGCCCAATAATTCCTACTATACCTGCAGGAGGAAGAGAAAAAGTTAGGTTATCAAATAACACTTTGTCGCCATAGGCTTTGCTTACGCCATTGGCCTCTATTACCACATTTCCTAATCTTGGACCCGGTGGAATAAAGAGCTCCAATTTTTCTTCTCTGTCTTTAGTTTCTTCAGAAGCTAGTTTTTCGTAATTACTTAAACGGGCTTTAGATTTTGCATGGCGGGCTTTAGGTGCCATACGAACCCATTCTAACTCACGTTCTAAGGTTTTTTGGCGTTTGCTTTCCGTTTTTTCTTCTTGTGCTAAGCGTTTTGCTTTCTGGTCTAACCAGGAAGAATAATTTCCTTTCCAGGGAATTCCTTCTCCTCGGTCTAATTCTAAAATCCATCCGGCTACGTTATCTAAGAAATACCTGTCGTGGGTAACGGCTATTACGGTTCCGGGATACTGTTGTAAATGTTGTTCCAACCAGTCTATAGACTCAGCGTCTAAGTGGTTGGTAGGTTCGTCAAGCAATAAAACATCTGGTTGTTGAATTAATAAGCGACATAATGCCACACGCCTGCGCTCGCCGCCTGACAAAGTGGCTATTTTGGTTTCAGGCTCCGGGCAACGCAGTGCATCCATGGCTCTTTCCAGTTTAGAGTCTAATTCCCAGGCGTTAACTGCGTCAATTTTGTCTTGCAGTTCGCCTTGTCTGGCCATCAGTTTATCCATCGCATCAGCGTCTTCATAAACTTCGGGCAAGCCAAATTTCTCGTTAATATCTTCGTATTCTTTTAGAATATTTATAATTTCCTGGGCACCTTCTTCAACAACTTCTTTTACGGTTTTATTCTCATCTAATTGGGGTTCCTGTGCTAAATACCCTACAGAATAGCCCGGTGAAAACACCACTTCGCCCTGGTAAGATTTGTCCAGTCCGGCAATGATTTTCAATAATGAAGATTTTCCCGAACCATTTAAACCAATTACCCCAATCTTTGCTCCATAAAAAAATGAGAGGTAAATATTTTTTAAAACCTGTTTCTGAGGCGGATAAATCTTATTTACCCCGGCCATTGAAAAGATAATTTTTTCGTCTGACATTATTTCTTGATTAAAAAATCAAATATCGTTATTTAAGTCACAAACGGGTAAAAATTATTTAATTGCAATTGGCAGTAACATTTTCTTATAGTTTGGACGTATTGTTGATAAATAGTGTTTAAATTGTTTTAATGTTGATATTGCTATTAAAAAACTAATTAATACATTAGGGCGTTTCAACACTAACAGAAAGGTATTTTTATATGGAAGCTAAATTTTCGCCCAGAGTTAAAGACGTTATATCTTACAGCCGGGAAGAAGCTTTAAGATTGGGTCATGATTACATTGGTACAGAACACTTATTGCTGGGTTTGATAAGAGAGGGGGATGGTGTAGCAATAAAGATTTTAAAATCATTAGGTGTTGATACCGCAAAACTAAGAAGATCTGTAGAAGATGCCGTACGCGGTACTTCTGGTATTACGGTGAATTTAGGCAATATACCGCTTACTAAGCAGGCAGAAAAGGTTTTAAAGATTACATATTTAGAAGCTAAAATATTTAAAAGCGATATGATTGGAACAGAGCATCTGTTACTTTCTATATTGCGGGAAGAGGATAATATTGCTTCCCAGATTTTAGCGCAGTTTAACCTTAATTATGAGGTTTTTAAATCGGAGGTTGAAATGAATAAAGGAAATCTCAGAGACGAGCCTTCTAACGCGGCCACTAGCGGAGATGATGAATACAGGGAAGAGGAATCTTTCTCGCAACCTAAAAAAGTGTCTGATATAAAATCTAAAACGCCTGTGCTGGATAATTTCGGTAGAGATTTAACCCGTATGGCAGAAGATGGCAAATTAGATCCTATTGTTGGCCGTGAAAAAGAGATAGAGCGTGTATCGCAAATCTTATCCCGTAGAAAAAAGAACAACCCGATATTAATTGGCGAGCCCGGCGTGGGTAAATCTGCCATAGCAGAAGGTTTGGCTTTAAGAATTGTGCAGCGTAAAGTATCCCGGGTTTTGTTTAACAAACGCGTAGTTACTTTAGATTTAGCCTCTTTAGTTGCGGGTACCAAATACCGTGGGCAGTTTGAAGAGCGTATGAAAGCTGTAATGAACGAGCTGGAAAAATCTCCGGATGTAATCTTGTTTATTGATGAAATTCATACCATTGTTGGTGCCGGTGGGGCTTCCGGGTCTTTAGATGCATCCAATATGTTTAAGCCAGCTTTGGCAAGAGGAGAAATCCAATGCATTGGCGCAACAACTTTAGATGAATACCGCCAGTTTATAGAAAAGGATGGTGCTTTAGACCGTCGTTTCCAAAAAGTGATGGTAGAGCCTGCAACACCTTCAGAAACTATTGAGATTCTTAACAGAATTAAGGAGAAATATGAAGAGCATCATGGCGTAAACTATACAGAGGAAGCAATTGAAGCTTGCGTGAGTTTAACATCACGCTATATTACCGATAGGTTTTTGCCAGATAAAGCTATTGATGCTTTAGATGAGGCTGGTTCACGGGTGCATCTTACAAATATTCATGTTCCGCAAAATATTATAGATATAGAGCAGAATATCGAAGAAATTAAAGTAGAAAAAAACAAGGTTGTTAGAAGTCAGAAATATGAAGAAGCTGCCAAACTGAGAGATACAGAGAAAAATCTGTTAGAGCAGTTAGACAAGGCTAAAGCCGAATGGGAAGCCGAAACTAAAACCAGGAGATATACCGTTTCAGAAGATAATGTAGCAGAGGTGGTTTCTATGATGACTGGTATTCCGCTACAAAAAGTGGGGCAAACGGACAGTCAGAAACTGTTGGGCATGTTTGAGAAAATTAACGAAAAAATTATCGGTCAGGATGATGCTATTAAAAAGCTTACCAAAGCTATACAGCGTACCAGAGCCGGGTTAAAAGATCCGAAAAAGCCGATAGGTTCGTTTATATTTTTGGGCCCAACGGGAGTAGGTAAAACAGAATTGGCCAAAGAGCTTGCCCGCTTTATGTTTGATACAGACGACGCTTTGATACAGATTGATATGAGTGAGTACATGGAGAAATTCGCGGTATCAAGACTGGTAGGAGCGCCTCCGGGGTATGTAGGTTATGAAGAAGGCGGACAGCTAACCGAAAAAGTGAGAAGAAAACCTTATGCGGTAGTATTGCTAGATGAGATTGAAAAAGCCCATCCAGATGTTTTCAATATCTTGTTACAGGTACTGGACGAAGGTCAGCTAACAGATTCTTTAGGAAGAAAAGTTGATTTCAGGAATACCATCATCATCATGACATCAAATATCGGTGCCCGTCAGTTAAAAGACTTTGGTCAGGGAGTTGGTTTTGCTACTTCAGCAAAAATGTCTCAAACCGAAGCTCATAACAAAACAGTTATAGAAACTGCATTAAAAAGAGCTTTTGCTCCGGAGTTTTTAAACAGGGTAGATGATGTGATTGTATTCAATTCTTTAGAAAAAGAAGAAATATTCAAAATCATAGATATTGAGCTTAAAGCACTTGTAGACCGTATCCATAGCTTAGGTTACCAACTTAAGTTAACAGATGAAGCTAAGGAGTTTATTGCAGAAAAAGGCTTTGATTCTAATTTTGGCGCCCGTCCATTAAAAAGGGCAATTCAGAAATTGCTGGAAGACCCTATAGCAGAAGAAATTCTAAAAGGCGAACTGGGCGAAGGCGATACGCTGGAAGTAGGTTTTGATAAAGATAAAAGTGAAATACAGATTAGCAGCAAAGCAGGCAAGAAGAAGAAACGTAAAGAGGAAGAGAAAGAGGGCGGAGAATAGTTTTGCTGTGAAACTATCTGGAAAAAAAGGCATCGTAAGAATTACGGTGCTTTTTTTGTTATGCATACATTAAACTAAATAGATGTACATAGCGTCTATACATTTAAATATACAAACGATGAAAAAAATCTTATTATTGATAGCAGGTATAGGTATTCTGGGAATTTCGTCCTGCAAGAAGGAAGTTATAGAAAATTATTATACTGTTCCGAACAAAACCATTTATGCTGACAGGGTAACTTCTGATTGGACAGCTTATGACGGCGGTAAAACCTATACTGCAACTATTCCTTTATTTGATTCTGATAATTATTATAATGAGTATGATGGTATCTTAGTGTTTGCCAGCTATGATAATGGCAGCACTTACGAGCAAATTCCAACTACTTATCAGGGGATTTCTTACAGCTACGCGGTAACTAATAGCCAGGTTATTATTGATATTCAAACGCCAAACTTTGATGTAGCCGTTACGCCCCCTGGTTCTGTTAAATTTAAGGTAGTGCTTATACCGTCTGAAGAATAAGTTTAAACTGGCATTAAAATGGTAGTAGCTATTTAAAAAGTATTTAGTTATGAGAGATTTTAGCCACGAAAAATTTGACATTACTATAAATATGGGCTCTAAAGAGAATAAAGCATTTAATCTTGAAATTAGAGCCGAGGAAACTACCGATGGCGTTCCGTATTTTGTTTGTGAAACCAATGGAGTAGAAATATCACAATTACGGAGAAATGAGTATAACGAATGGGAGCAACTTTGGGGCGACCTGGACATACAAACCGTTAAAAATATTGGAGAAGCGATTGAACAGCATGAAGTATAAAAGCCGGCGATAAGCCGGTTTTTTGTTTATTGATCATCAGAGTTTATTAGAAACTAAACTTTTATTGCTCTCAGCATTTCCCTCTTGCCCAAGCCTCCAGGCGCTTTTTCTACTTTCATACCCAAAGCTTTCATAATTCTTTTCAGGTTTCCGGTTATAGCATAAGTTACAAATACACCGCCCTGGTTTAAAAAGCTAACCGTATGTTCTATCGCTTCTTTGGTCCACATTTCTGGTTGGTGTATAGCTGCAAAAGCATCAAAATAAATAACGTCAAATGTTTGTTCAGAAGCAAAGTTCATCAGTTCGGTATAAGCAATGTGGTAGCTGCAGAAATCGTTTAGCAAAACGGTTTCTGTCAATGCCCTTTGGTAGGTTTCCTTATATGCCTGCCAGGTATTGGGCGATACATGTTCGGCGTAACCGCTATCTTCAATTAAGTTGAAATGTAAAGGATAAGCCTCTATTCCTACATAATCCAATGTGAGCTGCTTACCTGTACATAAATCTGTAGTAAGCAAAAAATTAAGTCCGGTGCCAAAACCCACTTCCAATACCGATACAGATTCGACATCTTTATCTGCCAGGAAATATCTTAAGCCCGAGTTTAAAAATACATGGTTGCTTTCTTGCAAAGCTCCATGTTTGCTGTGGTAATTTTCTCCTACCAGAGGGTTATGAATGGTTTTTGAACCATCTGCTG
>PJUF01000989.1_pt1 | contig 16332 bp, 16 predicted proteins | sample 1512191 | NCBI WGS metagenome assembly PJUF01 (sample SAMN08177673, study PRJNA422409) | Feces metagenome, whole genome shotgun sequencing project. | isolation source: Chicken feces (3) enriched on wood chips | host: Gallus gallus | place: USA: Madison | collected 2015-01-15 | reverse complement strand
TTCTGGCCGAGGTTCCGGACGCGACCGAAGAACAGGCCCGTCAGGCGGTCGATGCGGCCCACGCGGCCGCGCCGGGCTGGCGCGCCACGCCGCCGCGTCAGCGCGCCGAAATCCTGCTCCGCTGCCACAAGCTCATGCTCGAACGCGCCGAAGAGCTCGCCACGCTGATTTCGCTCGAAAACGGCAAGGCACTGGGCGACGCCCGCGGCGAGGTCAACTATGCCGCCGAATTCTTCCGCTGGTATGCCGAGGAAGCCGTCCGCATCGCCGGCGAATATCGCATGGCGCCTTCGGGCAGCAACCGAATCCTGGTCGATATGGAGCCCATTGGCATTGCCGTCCTGATCACGCCCTGGAACTTCCCGGCCGCGATGGCGACGCGCAAGATCGCCCCCGCGCTCGCTGCCGGCTGCACCGTGGTGCTCAAGCCCGCCAGCGAAACGCCGCTCACCGCCTATGCGCTGGCCGAACTTTACGCCCAAGCCGGTGTGCCGGCCGGCGTGGTCAATGTGCTGACCACGAGGAATCCCGGTCCGGTCACGGCGGCCATGCTCAATGACGCGCGGGTGCGCAAGCTGTCGTTTACCGGCTCCACAGGCGTGGGACGGACGCTTCTGGCCGAGGCGGCCAAGACCGTCCTCAGCTGCTCGATGGAACTGGGGGGCAATGCGCCATTCCTAGTTTTCGACGATGCTGACCTCGAAGCGGCACTCGATGGCGCCATGGTCGCCAAGATGCGCAATGCCGGCGAGGCCTGCACCGCCGCCAACCGCTTCATCGTCCAGGACGGCATCTATGACCGGTTTGCCGATGGGCTGAACCAGCGCATGGCGGCGCTGCGCGTCGGCGCCGGCACCGATCCGGCCACGGCGTGCGGGCCGATGATCACGAGCAAGGCCGTCGACAAGATTGAAAGTCTCGTCGCCGATGCCATTGGCAAGGGCGCCCGCGTGCTGACCGGCGGCAAGCGCCCGGAAGGCCAGGGCTTCTTCTATCCTCCCACGGTCCTCGTCGAGGTCCCGACCGATGCGCTGATGGCCAGGGACGAGATCTTCGGACCCGTTGCGCCGCTCTATCGTTTCTCGAGCGAAGACGAAGCGGTCGCACTCGCCAATGATACCGAATACGGGCTTGCCGCCTATGTCTTTACCGGCGATCTCAAGCGCGGACTGGCAGTGTCGGGCCGCATCGAGGCGGGCATGATTGCGCTCAATCGCGGCCTCGTTTCCGATCCGGCGGCACCCTTTGGCGGCGTCAAGCAGAGTGGCCTGGGCCGGGAGGGGGGCGTGCACGGCATCGCCGAATTCATGGAGCCCAAATACATCGCGACCAGCTTCTGATGGTCGATCTCTTCCGCACCCGAGACCACGTTGCCGACTTCGACGCCTATGTCGCCCAGTTCGTCTCCCGCAGCGCGGCCACGCGGGCCGCTTTGCCCGCAGAGCTGGACGTGGCCTATGGCGATCAGGCCGATGAGCGGCTCGACCTGTTCTTTCCCGAAAAGATGGACGGCCATGCCCCTATCCACCTTTTCGTGCATGGCGGCTATTGGCGCATGTTTGCCAAGGCGGACTATTCCTATGTCGCCGACACGGTCACCGGCGCTGGCGCCATTGCGGCAATCATGGACTATTCGCTGATGCCGGCTGTGCGGATGGCAACCATCGTCGATCAGGTCAGGCGTGCCGTGCAGTGGCTCTCGACACATGCGGCCCGGTTTGGGGGCGATCCGTCCCGGCTTTCGGTGTCGGGCCATTCTGCCGGCGCGCATCTTTGTGCCATGCTTTTTGCAGATCAGGGCGCGGTTCGCCCCCGCGCCAGTCTGCTGCTCAGCGGCGTCTATGACATCGCGCCTCTGCGCCGGTCGTTCCTGCAGCCCCTTATCGGTATCACCGAGGACGAGGCCGACCTCTTCTCGCCTCTCCGGCGCGAACTTGGGAAGGCGCAGTCCGTCCATGTCCTTGTCGGCGACCAGGAAACCGAGCCATTTCATGTCCAGGCCGAGCACCTGGCGAACAAGCTCGGCACGCGGTCCGAGACAATATCGGGCAACCATATGAGCGTCGTTCTCGACCTGGGAGACGCGGGTACGCAAGCCGGCGGGCGCCTCAGGTCCTTGTGCGGCGCAGTCTAGCGCCCCTATCCATCGGATTGACCATCAGGGATGGCTACGACCAGCGGGCAGACGTCCGAGGCGACCTCGGGCCTTCTTGCAGAATTCCGTTCATCAAAGGGGTCCAGGAGGAACGGGCTTCACAAATTTGATTGTCACTGCCTTGCTCATATCGGACTTGATGTCCAAATAGTGAACGTTTATGCATCGAAGCAATGCTCGATGTGAGCGCTGTGACCAGATGCGAGGCCGCCATGAAGAAGCTGATCAATTCTCCCCAGGACTATGTCGATGACACGTTGCGGGGCCTTGTGGCGGCGCATCCGGAGCTGGTTCTCGATGGTGCGGCCAATCGGGTCGTGCGGCGCCGCAGCGGGGCAGTCCAGGGAAAAGTGGGCATTGCCTCGGGTGGCGGGTCGGGTCACCTGCCGCTCTTTACCGGCTATGTCGGCGAAGGTCTGCTCACTACATGCTCGATCGGCAATGTGTTCGAGGGCCCTAATTTCGATTCCTGCATGGATGCCATTCGCCTGGCTGACGGCGGCGCCGGCGTCTTGCTGCTGTTTGGCAATTACGGCGGCGACAAGATGAATTTTTCCATGGCCAGCGAAATGCTGGAGCTCGAAGGCATCGCGACGCGCACGGTACTGGGCACAGACGACATTGCCAGCGCCGGGGCCGAGGAAGCGGCCAAGCGCCGCGGCGTTGCCGGCATTGTCTATGCCTACAAGATCGCGGGCGCCGCTGCCGAGGCCGGGCAGGATCTGGAGGCGGTTGCGCGTATCGCCCAAAAGGCGGTCGATCATACGCGCACTATCGGGGTGGCGCTGAGTTCGTGCCAGGTGCCGGGGGCGGCAGAGCCCAATTTCACCATTGCCGATGACGAGATCGAAATGGGCATGGGCATTCATGGCGAGCCGGGGATCTGGCGCGGCAAGCTCAAATCGGCGTCCGAATTGGTCGAGGAAATGCTGGGGCGCCTCGTGAGCGAACTGCCGCAGACGCCGGGCAAGCGGATTTCACTGCTGGTCAACGGGCTGGGCGCGACGCCGCTCGATGAGCTCTTCATCGTCTATGCCGAAGCCGAACGCCGGCTTGCCGCCCAGGGCTACACCATCGTCCAGCCGCTGGTAGGCAATTACGTGACCTCGATGGAAATGGCCGGCATGTCGATCAGCCTCCTGGCACTCGACGACGAGCTCGAGCCGCTGCTGCTTGCGCCGGCTTCCTGTCCGTTCTGGAAGGTGCAGTAAGATGGCGATGACAAGCTCGAGCCTGCGCAAGGCCGTCACCCAGATCGTTGCGATCCTTCCCGCGCTCGAAACCGAGCTCAATGCGGCCGACAGCCGCCTGGGCGACGGCGACACTGGCACGATGCTGACGCGAGTTATCAAGGCCATGGATGCGGCCACGGTCGCGCCGGGCGCAGCGCTCGACGAAGCTTTCATCACCTACGCAAAGGCCACGATGAGCGCCACCGGCTCAAGCCTCGGCACTCTGGTCGCCACGGGCCTGATGAGTGCGGCCAAGCGCACCAAGGGCCGGATGGAAGCGCCATGGTCGGAGCTGGGCGACATGCTTGCAGATGCGCGCGACACCATGTCGGCGCGCGGCGGGGCAGCTTTGGGCGACAAGACAGTGCTCGACGCCCTTGACGCCGTATCCCGCTCGGTGGTCGGTCTTACCCAGGCGGATGGAATCGGCATGGCGGCGTCCACTTCGGCGCGCGCCACTCTTGAGGAATTTCGCGATCGCCCCAATAAGATGGGACGCGCGCGCATGTTCGCAGATGCCTCCAAGGGGCTGGACGATCCGGGCATGCTCGCCCTTACGCGCATAGTCGACGCAATCGGGAGATGAACGGTGACCACTGAGACGAAAAGCCTGGTGGAGACGGCACGCACCGAAGCCACCGGCCAGATGCTGTCCTATTTCAAGATGATGGCGGTTCTGGAATGCTTTTCGCGCAGCGACAAGGCGCTCACCGTCATGCAGATCGCCAAGCGCACCGATCTGCCGCGCACCACGGTGCATCGCCTTGTCAGCTCCCTCAAGACGCTGGGCCTGCTAGAACAAGACCGCGACCGGGAGCGCTATCGGCTGGGGCTCAAGCTTTTCGAGCTCGGCAATACCGTATTGGCCAATATGGACGTGCAGCGCGAGGCGGCCGAGAGCATCGCGACGCTGTCCAACAAGACGGGCCTTTCCGTGCATCTGGGCGTTTTCGACGGCCATGGCATCATAATGGTCAGCCGCCACGATTCGCGCGGGCTGAACAATGTCATCACGCTCGAAAGTGCCGCCGCCCATTGCAGCGCCACCGGCAAGGCGGTGCTGGCCCATCAGAGCGAAACGGTGATCAAGCGCATCGTTGACGAAGGCCTTCCGGCCTTTACCGCTCATACGATTACCGATGGCGATGCCCTGCGGGCCGAATTGCGCGAGACGCTGGCGCGCGGCTATTCCATCGACGATGTCGAATATGAGGAATGGCGCCGCTGCGTCGGGGCGCCGATCTGGAATGCCAGCGGACGGGTGTTCGCGGCCATCAGCGTCACCGGCGACAAGGCCCGGTTCGACAGCAAGACCATCCCCGAATTTGCGGCTTTGGTGAAGCAGCAGGCGCGGCTTATTTCCATGCGCCTGGGCGGCAGTCCGGACCAGCTCGACTGAATCGCACGCCCGCCCTCACCAAGGCTTGACCGCGAACATCTTGTCCATTAATCAGACATCGTGTCCGGTTAATGAGGAAGACGATGTCGTCCGAACAGTTCTACGGGGTCATCCCCCCCACCACCACGCCTTTCAACGCCGAAGGTGAAATCCAGTACGATCAGCTCAAGGCCCAGATCGACTGGATGGTCGATAGCGGCGTGCATGGCGTCTGCGTCGGCGGGTCCTCGGCCGAGGGGCATACCCTGGATGCCGACGAGCTGCGCAAGCTGCTCGAAGTGTCCAATGAGAGCCTGGCCGGCCGCGTGCCGCTGATCGCCGGCATCATCATCAATTCCACTCGCCAGGCGGTGCAGCGGTCCAAGCAGGCTCGTGAAGCCGGCGCGGTGGCGCTGCAGGTGACCCCGCCGCACTATGTCTTCCACCCCTCCGACGATGCGCTGGTCGATCATTTCCGCGCCATCAGCGAGGAAAGCGGGCTGCCGGTCCTGATCTACAACGTCGTGCCCTGGTGCTATCTGCGTCCGGCGCTGCTCAAGCGCATCATGACCGAAGTGCCCGGCGTTATCGGCGTCAAACAGTCCAATGGCGATCTCAAGCTGACGGCCGATCTCCTGATCGACCTGCCGGAAGGCAAGCTCGTCTTCACCGCTGTGGACGCCTTGCTTTATCCCAGCTTCGCGCTGGGTGCGCATGGCACGATCGCCGCCAATCCGGCTGCCGCGCCCAAGGCCGTGGTGAAACTGTGGGATCTGGTCAAGACCGGCAACCACACCGAGGCCAAGGCTCTGCACGAAAACCTGCTGCGTTTCTGGAATGCCCTGATCACCGACAACCTGCCGGCAAACATCAAGTATGCCCAGTCGCTCCAGGGCGTCCCGTTTGCCCTGCCGCGCGCGCCGATGCAGGCTCCGGACGAGGCCCGCAAGGCCCTGATCGCCGAAGCCCTCAAGGCCATTCCGCACTGAACACCGACACGGTGAAGCGCTCCCGCCACAGTGGCGGGAGCGGATCGATCAAAACACAAAGGGAGGATCCTTTATGAAGACTATTCTCGCCGCTACCGTCGCCGCAGCCGCGCTGCTCGGCGCCGCCGCACCTGCCGTTCTTGCCCAGGAATGGCCGGAACGGCCGGTCCAGATGATCGTCGTGGCCGGTGCCGGCGGCGGTTCGGACTACACGTTCCGCCTGCTCGCCGCAGAGCTCGAGGCCTCGCTCGGCCAGCCCTTCCCGGTGGTCAACCTGGCCCAGGCTTCCGGCATTGTCGGCTACACGACCTATACGTCCGCGCCGCCCGACGGCTATACGCTGGGCCAGCTCTCGCCGATCGCGCAGTTCACGCTGCTCGGCCAGGCCAGTTTCCAGCCAGAGAACTTTACCGCGATTGCCCAGTTCAATGCCGACCCCTCGGCCATCCACGTCTCGACCGGTTCGGAATACCAGGATCTGGGCGCGCTGATCGAGGCGATCAAGGCTGATCCGGCTGCATTCAATATCTCCTGCGGCGGCACCTGCAATGCCAGCTGGGACATTCCCTTCGTCTCGATGCTGCTGGGCGAGGGCGTCGACGTCACCAAGCTCAACCTGATTCCGGCCCAGGGTTCGGCCGCAGCGCTGCAGGAGCTGGCTTCGGGCGGCATCGACGTGGTGCTCTGCTCGGTGCCCGAAACCACCGCGCTCAAGGATGCCGGCGTCGTCAAGACCCTGGCTGTGATGAGCCAGGACCGTCTGGCCATCGACGACCAGATCCCCACGGTTGAGGAAGCCATCGGTACCGCCTATGTGGGCGGGACCTGGCGCGGTGTCGCCGGGCCGGCCGACATGGATCCGGCGCTGATCAGCAAGATCGAGGCTGCCGTCGCTGCAGCGGTCGAGCAGGAACGCTTCGTCAAGGGCATGGAAGATCGCGGCTTCGGTATCTCCTATCTCGGCCATGACGACTTCACCGCTTTCCTGGGTGAGCACTTCGCCGAGACCGAGCAGGTGCTGAACGCGCTCGCGGGCAAGTAAGGCACGATCAAACCGGTTGCGCTCGGCGCAACCGCTGCGCCAATGATGCCGGCGGCGCCTTCCGCCGGCATCGGGCCGTGTCGGGCCCGCATATCGCAGAGGATTTCATGATAGACAGGATTACCGGCCTCGGCTTTGCTGGCCTGGGCATCGCCATTCTCGTGCTCTCGCTGCAATTGCCCGCACCGCTGGCGGCAACGCATATCGCTTATGGCGCGGGGTTCTTTCCCACTATCCTCGGGATCGCCATCGCGCTGGCCGGGGCGGTCCTGGCGCTCAAGCCTGCTCCTGTCACGGCCGATGCAGAGGACGACGAGGAGAAGGTCGAGACCCATTGGCTGAAACCGGCCGTGGTCATGGCCGCAGGCGTGGTCTACGTGCTCTTTTCCCAGCAGCTCGGCTTCCTGATCCTGGCGCCCATTATCCTGACGGGCTTGCTGCTGCTGGGCCGGGTGAAGCCCTGGCTGGCGCTGCTTATCGGCGTGGTCGGCTCGATCCTCGTCTACGTGCTTTTTGCCAAACTCCTGCTCGTGCCGCTGCCGCTGGGCCTGCTGACACCATGGGGATCGCTTCTGTGATGGACAATATTGCCGCCGGCCTCGGCCTGCTTTTCGATCCCTATGTGCTGATGGTGATGGTCGGCAGCGCCGCCTTCGGCCTCTTCATGGGGGCGCTTCCCGGTCTTACCGCGACCATGGCCGTGGCGCTATTGGTTCCCGTCACCTTCTATATGGATCCGGTTCCGGCGGTGGCGGCCATGGTCACGGCGTCGGCCATGGCCATGTTTTCGGGCGACATTCCCTCGGTGCTGCTGCGCATGCCCGGCACGCCGGCTTCGGCCGCCTATACCAATGATGCCTTTGCCCTGACCAAGAAGGGCAAGGCGCATGTCGCGATGGGCATATGCCTGCTGACCTCGGCGATTGGCGGGCTTTTCGGCGCGGCCATCTTGGCGCTCTTTGCGCCGCCACTGGCCATGGTTGCCCTGCGCTTTTCCTCCTACGAATATTTCTGGCTCTGCCTACTTGGCCTGACCACGGCCGGCTTCATGATCCAGACCTCGCGGGCCAAGGGCGTCATTTCGCTGGCGCTGGGCCTGTTCGTCGCCACGATCGGCATCGATCCGGTCAGCGGCGTGCCGCGCTTCACGTTCGGCAATACCTCGCTTCTTGGCGGACTGTCGCTGGTTCCGGTGATGATCGGGCTCTTCGCCTTTGCCGAAATTTTCCGCTTCTATGCCAGGCGCAGCCAGCCGGTGAAGCTCGAACAGGCCGAGATCAAGGGCGTATTCGAAGGGCAGGGCAAGATGCTCTGGAAGGAGCGCCGGGCCATTGCGCAGGGCAATATCCTGGGTACCGTGCTCGGCATCCTGCCGGGAGCGGGCGCCGACATCGCGGCGTGGATTTCCTATTCGCTGGCCAAGCGCTTTTCCAAGAAGCCCGAAGAATTCGGCCGCGGATCGACCGAAGGCTTGGCGGCCGCGGGCGCTGCCAATAATGCCGCGGTCAGCGGTGGCTTCATCCCTTCCCTGGTGTTCGGCATTCCAGGCGACGCCATCGCCGCCATCATCATCGGCGTGCTGTTCATGAAGGGGGTCAATCCGGGCCCAACCATCTTCCTCAACAATCCGGCAGTCGTCTACGCCATCTTCGGCACCTTTTTCCTCGCTAACCTGCTGATGATCCCGCTCGGCTGGGTCGCCATCCGCCTCAGCCGCCTGATGCTGACTGTGCGGCTCAACATCCTGATGCCGATCATCTTCATCTTCTGCCTGATCGGCGCCTTCGCCATGGAAAACAACATCACGGCGGTGGCCGTGGCGCTGGCTTTCGGCATTATCGGCGTCGTCCTCGAAGCCCTGCGCTTCCCCTTGGCGCCGCTGGTGCTGGGCATCGTGCTCGGGCCGCTGCTCGAGCAGAATTTCCTCACCTCGATGATGAAGTCGGGCGGCAATCCCATGACCTTCTTCGACCGGCCCATTGCCGGCGCGCTGGCGGCCGTCACCATTTTCATCTGGCTCTGGCCGCTGGTGCGGATGGCGATCGGGCGGTGGAAGGGCGCGCGGGCGATAGAGAACTAACGCCGGGGGCGCTGCTGAAAGTCGGGCCTGCACATTGACAAGGTGGCGCCCGGCCGCCATTGCCGGACCTGTCCTCGTCCTAACAGGATCGGCCATGGCGCGCCTCATCCTCTTCAACAAGCCCTTTGGGGTCCTGTCACAGTTCACCGGCGGCGGTCCAGGGGAAACCCTGGCCGATTTCGTGCAGGTGCCGGGTGTCTATGCGGCCGGCCGGCTCGACAAGGACAGCGAGGGACTGCTGCTGCTGACCGATGACGGGGCCTTGCAGGCCCAGATATCCTCGCCGCGATACAACAAGGAAAAAACCTACCTGGTGCAGGTGGAAGGCGAGCCCACGGATGCGGTGCTGGCGCAGTTGCGCAAGGGCGTCCAGCTAAAGGATGGACCGACGCGGCCAGCACAGGTTAGGCGCATCGAACCTCCACTGCTTTGGGACCGTGATCCGCCGGTGCGCTTTCGCAAGAACGTCTCTGACAGCTGGATCGAACTCACCATTACCGAGGGTCGCAACCGACAGGTGCGGCGGATGACGGCGGCCGTTGGCTATCCGACCCTGCGGCTGGTGCGATGGCGGATTGCCGACTGGACGGTGGATGGATTGGCGCCAGGTACATGGCGCGATGCACCGGCACCGAGCCGGGCCCTTCGACGCTGACCGCCAGGCGCATAGCACCAATGAAGGGCTGGCGCCGGGCCGGTCTTTGTCCTATCTCCCGCTCAAGAGCCTGGCCATGACCCGGCCGGGCCGGAGGACGCACCATGTCAGCCCAGACCCCGCGCAAGCGCATCACCACCCGCGATATCGCCGCCCTGCGGCAACGCGGCGAAGCCATCGCCATGCTCACCGCCTATGACTCCACCATGGCGGCACTGGTCGAGATGGCCGGCGTTGACATGATCCTTATCGGCGACAGTTTGGGCAATGTGGTGCTGGGCCACGATACGACCCTGCCCGTTACACTGGACGACATGATCCGCCATGCGGCGGCGGTCAAGCGCGGCTCGAGCCATGCGCTCCTCGTCTGCGACATGCCCTTCGGTTCGGTCACCGACCCCGATACGGCGCTGGCCAATGCAGTGCGGGTGATGAAGGAAACCGGCGTCGAGGCGGTCAAGCTCGAGGGCGGCCTTGCCATGGTGCCGACCGTCGAGCGCCTTGTTACGCATGGCATTGCAGTGGTCGTCCATATCGGATTGACCCCCCAGGCCGTGCACCAAATGGGCGGCTATTTCATGCATGGAAAGGACGATGCCTCGGCCGAGCGGCTGCGCAAGGAAGCCAGGGCGCTCGAGGCGGCCGGCGCCTTTGCCATCGTGCTCGAATGCGTGACGCCGGCGCTGGCCGCGGAAATCACCCGCAGCCTGACCATTCCGACCATTGGTATCGGCTCGGGCAAGGATTGCGCGGGGCAGGTGCTGGTGGTCAACGATCTTATCGGCCTCAACACCAGTCCACCGCCGAGCTTTGCCAGGCCGCGGGCCGATGTCGCCTCCATTATCAAGGCGGCCGTGGGCGACTATGTGAGCGAAACCAAGGCCCTGCGCGGGCCCATTCCGTTGCCGCGCCGGGCGGACTGAGGCCATGGCCAATATTCTGATCGCCGTATCCGGCTCGATTTCGGCCTACAAGATCGCCGATGTGGTCTCCGAACTTGGCAAGGCCGGCCACGCGGTGCAGTGCCTCCTGACGAAAAGCGCGCGGGAGTTCGTAAGCCCGCTGGTGCTCGAGACGCTCAGCGGCCGCAAGGCGCTGTCTGACGTCTTCGGCCCCGATGTTTCCGGCACTGAGCATATCGATCTGGCGCGCTGGGCCGACCTCATGGTGTTTGCGCCGGCCAGCGCTAACATGCTGGCGCGCCTCGCTTTAGGCCTGGCGGATGACCTGCCCTCGACCGTGGCGCTGGCCAGCGAAGCGCCCATGCTGATTGCGCCTGCGATGAATACGGTGATGTGGGACAAGCCGATCGTGCAGCAGAACCTCGCCACTCTCGTGGCGCGGGGCGCGCAGGTGGTGAGCCCGGCCTCGGGTCTGCTCGCCTGCGGCGAGGTGGGCATGGGCAAGCTCGCGCCGGTCGCGGAGATCGTCGCGGCAATCGAGCGGGCCGTGCTTTTGCCGGTCCAAGACCTCGTTGATGAACGGATTTTGATCACCGCGGGGCCGACGACCACGGCGATCGACGCGGTGCGCTATATCACCAACCATTCGACCGGCCGCATGGGCGCAGCCATGGCCGAGGAAGCGCTGCGGCGCGGCGCGGTGGTGGACTATGTGCTGGGCGTCGACAAGGGCGTCGTGCGACCGCTGCCGCCGCGCGGCTCGGAAAGCCGGTTTCACCTCGTCGAGGTGCGAACGGCCGAGGAGATGGCCGCGGCAGCGCTCGAACGCCTGCCGCAGGCCAGCGGCGTTGTGGCGACGGCGGCGGTGATGGATTATTCGGTGGCCGCGCCATCGGAGCGCAAGCTCAAGCGCGCCTCGGATGCGATCGCGCTCGATCTCGTGCCATCGACCGATGTGCTGGGGACTTTGCGGCAGGCGGCGAGCGGACAGTGGTTTCTCGGCTTTGCCGCCGAGACAGACGATGTCGAGGCCCATGGCGCCGGCAAGCTCAAGGCCAAGGGGCTCGATTATCTCTTTGCCAATGAAGTGGCCAGGCTGGGCGCGGCAGGCCGGACCGGCTTTGCCGTGGGCACCAATGCCGGCGTGCTGCTGTCGGCCAAGGGCGAACGGCACGAGCTGGCGCTGGGCCCGAAAGCCGATATCGCCCGGCAAATCTGGGATATTGTCGCATGACGACCATCCTCAGGGACAAGGCGAGCCTCCGCGCCTGGCGCGCGGGCCTGCCGGCAGGCAAGCGGCTGGGCTTCGTGCCAACCATGGGGGCGCTGCATGCGGGGCATGTCAGCCTCATGCACCAGGCGCGGCAGGCGGCCGATGTGGTCATCGTCTCGATCTTCGTCAATCCGCTGCAGTTCGGTCCGAACGAGGACTTGAGCCGCTATCCGCGCCCGATCGAAGCCGATATCGAAAAGCTCGAGGCGGCGGGCGTGGATGCGCTGTTCCTGCCCTCGGTCGAGGACATGTATCCGCCCGGCGCTTCGACGCTGGTCGAGGAGAGCCTCGTCTCCGGGCCACTGTGCGGCGCGATGCGGCCGGGGCATTTTACCGGCGTCACCACGGTGGTGCTCAAGCTCTTCAACCTGGTGCAGCCGCATGTGGCGGTGTTCGGGCAAAAGGATGCGCAGCAATGCGCGGTGATCGAGCGCATGGTGCGCGACCTCGACGTGCCGGTCGACATCCTGCGTGGCGCGATCGTCCGGGAAGAGGACGGGTTGGCGCTCAGTTCGCGCAATGTCTACCTCTCGCCCGAGGACCGGGCGTCGGCGCCGTTGATTTACCGCAGCCTGCAGGCGGTGGAGGCGGCTTATCGCGGCGGCGAGCATGATGCGGCGCGACTGGCCGCGATCGGCACGCAGGTGCTGGCCGGGTCCGAGCGGATCAGATTGCAATATTGGGAAGTGCGGGACCCAGAAAGCCTGGGGGCCATCACGACGGTGGGGGCGCGTGGGGCGCTTCTGGCGGTGGCCGCGCATCTGGGCACGACGCGGCTGATCGATAATCTGCTGATCGGGCAGAAGCACAGCTAGAGACGCCCGGCCGGTCTCCCCCTGTCATGGGGAGGAGAAAAGACGGTGAAGGCGAGCTATTCGGCCGCCTGGATCTGCGGGGTGCCGGCGAGCTGGTTGTCGCCGAAATAGCGCAGGGGGCGGATTTCGTAAGCGCCGAGGCCGGGATTGGCGACGGCCAGCTTTCTGGCGAAATCCAGCGCCTCGTCCATATTCTCGCAATCGGCGACGTAAAAGCCCAGGAACTGTTCCTTGGTTTCGGCAAAGGGGCCGTCAAAGACGACGTGATCGCCCGAGCTCTTGCGCAGGGTCTTGGCCTCGTCGGTGTTCCAGAGGCGCACGACGGGGCCGAGCTTGCCCCTGGCGCTCATCTGGGCCTGGACGGCGCCGAGGCGCTCCATGCAGGCGGCGTCTTCCTCTGCCGTCCAGGTGGCGACGGCATGTTCGTCATTATAGCAAAGGATAGCGTAGAGCATGGCGGGTCTCCTCTTCGCCCCCAAGGATAGACCTGGCGTGTCGTTCACGCAATCGTGGGACGTTGCCGGGCAATGGTCAGTGTCGCGCCGATCGAAGCCAGCATGATGGCCGCCATGCCGAGCAATTGCACCGGCCCGATGGTTTCGTGAAGGATGACAAGGCCCGAAAGCGCGGCGAGCGCCGGCTGGCCGCTCATGAGGATGCCGAAGAGGCGCGCGGGAATGTGGGGCAGCGCCACCATGTCGAGGGCATAGGGAATGGCACTCGAGCAGAGCGCCACGGCGAGCGCCAGCGGCAGCAGCGCCGGATCGAGCAGGCTCGTTCCGGCGGTGGCGGCACCGAAAGGCAGGGCGATGAGGGCCGCCGTGCCCACGCCGAGCGCGGCGATATGGGCGCCGCCGGCCCCGCTCTCGCCGGACTGGCCGGCCCGTTGGCCGAAGACGATATAGCCAGCCCAGCAGGCGCCGGCGCAGAGGGCGAGGACGACGCCCATCGGCGTCACGTCGCCGCTCGTTTGCGTCCAGGGCAGGAGCAAGGCAAAGCCGCCCACTGCCATGACGATCCAGAAGAAATCGAGCGGCCTGCGGGCGCCGAACAGGGCGACCGCCAGCGGCCCGGTGAATTCGAGCGCCACGGCAATGCCGAGAGGAATGTGCTCGAGCGCGGCATAAAAGAAGAGGTTCATGGCCCCCATGGCGGCGCCATAGAGCAGCACGGCGCGCCATTGCGCGGGTCCGAGACGGTGCCGCCAAGGCCTGAAGACGAGGATCAGGACGAGAGCTGCAAGGGTGAGGCGGAGCGTCGTGGCACCGGCAGCCCCGACCAGCGGAAACAGCATCTTGGCAAAGCTCGCCCCGGTCTGGGTAAAGACCATGCCGAGCGTGACGAGCAGGACGGGAAGCGCGATTGACGAGGGGCGCAAGAGGCGGCTTTCGGGTGTGGGCGCGCTCTCTTACTGCATTATAGGCCGCGGCCGATACCGCAAAGATGGTTCGAAAGGCGCAGCAGTCCCGGATCGCGCCCCGGCGCCGGTCACCCCGGCATCAGCACGAGGCGGATGAGATAACCGATGACGAGAATGGTGCCGACCCCGCCCGCCCAGAGGGCGACGAACCAGCCGATCTGCCGGAGGCCGCGAGGGACGGCCATCAGTGATAACCCTCCTCTGGATCGATCTTGCCGCGGAACACCCAATAGGCATAGCCGGTATAGGCGAGGATGATCGGGATGAGCACGCTGGCGCCCACGAGCAGGAAGACCAGTGAGCTTTCGGGGGCCGCCGCTTCGGCTATGGTGAGCGCGCCGGGTACGATATAGGGATAGAAGCTGATCCCCAGGCCGATGAAGCTCAGGACGAAAAGCCCCAATGCCGCGAGGAACGGCTGGAGATGCTTGTCAGTGGTCAGGCCATGCCAGAGGGCGAAGGCACAGCCGGCCAGAAGCGTGGGCACGAAGGCCGAGAAGAAGGCCGTGGGCCAGCCGAACCAGCGGTTGAAATAGTTCTCGTTGATGAAGGGGCTCCAGAGCGAGACGACCCCGATCAGTGCCAGCGTGCCGGCGCCGGTGACCATGGCAAGGCGGCGCGAGCGCGCCTGGAGGTCGCCCGAGGTCTTGAGGTTGAGCCAGGTGGCGCCGAGCAGGGCGTAGCCCAGGGTGACGGCGATGGCAGTGACCAGGGTGAAGGGCGTCAGCCAGTCCCACCAGCCGCCGGCATAGGCATTGTCGACGATGGTAATGCCCTGAACCAGGGCGCCAACGGCCAGCCCCTGGGTGAAGGCGGCAATGGTCGAGCCGAGCCAGAAGCCGACATCCCAGTAGATGGAGCCGCGCGCGGTGCGCCAGCGGAACTCGAAGGCCACGCCGCGGAAGACGAGGCCGAGCAGCATCATGATGATGGGCATGTAGAGCGCGGGCAGGACGGTGGCGTAAACGACCGGGAACACCGCCATGAGACCGCCGCCGCCCAGGACGAGCCAGGTTTCGTTGCCGTCCCAGACCGGGGCGATGGAATTGGTCATCACGTCCCGGTGGTGGCGCTCGGGAAAGAAGGGAAAGAGGATGCCGACGCCCAGGTCGAAACCGTCGAGCACGACATAGGCGAGGACCGCAAAGGCGATGATGCCGGCCCAGATGGTGGGGAGATCAATCGGCATCGCTACTGGCTCCTTCGCGGATCGCCTCTTCCTGCGCGGGTCCGGGCGCAATGCCGGCGGCGCGGTGCGGCCCCTTGTCGAGCTCGTGATCCTCGTCGAGGATGGGCGGGCGGCGGAAGAGACGGAAGAGATAGAAGACGCCGGCGCCGAAGACGAGGAAATAGACGACGACGAAGGCGACGAGCGAGGCCCCGACGGCTGGCGCCTCGACGGGTGATAGGCTTTCGGAAGTGCGCATCAGGCCATAGACGGTAAAGGGCTGGCGGCCAACCTCGGTGGTGAACCAGCCGGCCAGGACCGCCACGAAGCCCGAGGGCCCCATGACCAGCGCTGCACGGTGCAGCCAGGGATTGGTGTAGATGGTCTTGCGCCAGCGGGCCCAAAGCGACCAAAGACCCATGCCGAGCATGGCAAAGCCGATGCCCACCATGATGCGGAAGGCAAAGAAGGGGATGGTTACCGGCGGACGGGCATCTTCGGGGAAGGCGTCGAGCCCGTCGAGCGGCGCGTTGAGATCGTGCTTGAGGATCAGCGAAGACAGCTTGGGGATCTCGATGGCGTAGTCGATGCGCTCCTCGGCCTCGTTTGGAATGCCGAAGAGGATGAGCGGCGCGCCATCCGGATGGCTGTCGTAATGCCCTTCCATGGCGGCGATCTTGGCGGGCTGGTGCTCGAGCGTATTGAGCCCGTGCATGTCGCCGGCCAGGATCTGCAGCGGTGTGACCACTGCCGCCATCCACATGGCCATGGAGAACATGATGCGCGCCTGGCGGTTGGTGCGATCCTTGAGCAGGTGCCAGGCGCCCACCGCGCCCACCGCAAAGGCCGTGGTGAGGAAGGCGGCCAGCACGGTATGGACCAGGCGATAGGGGAAGGAGGGGTTGAAGACGATGGCCCACCAGTCCTCGGGCACGAAATTGCCATTGGCGTCGATGGAGAAGCCCTGGGGCGTGTGCATCCAGGAATTGACCGAGAGGATCCAGGTGGCCGAGATCAGCGTGCCGAGGGCCACCACCACGACGGCCACCATGTGCAGCGTGTCGCCGACGCGCTTGCGGCCGAACAGGGCAATGCCGAGGAAACCGGCTTCAAGGAAGAAGGCGGTGAGGACCTCGTAGCCCATGAGGGGGCCGATGACGGCGCCGGCGCGTTCGGAAAAGACCGACCAGTTGGTGCCGAACTGGTAGGACATGACGATGCCC
>PJUF01000986.1_pt1 | contig 16398 bp, 15 predicted proteins | sample 1512191 | NCBI WGS metagenome assembly PJUF01 (sample SAMN08177673, study PRJNA422409) | Feces metagenome, whole genome shotgun sequencing project. | isolation source: Chicken feces (3) enriched on wood chips | host: Gallus gallus | place: USA: Madison | collected 2015-01-15 | reverse complement strand
TTTCTTACAGTATGAAAGCAAATTAAAAACTACTGATTTTTTAATACGCTATAATCGCTTATATTTAACTCCTGATAAGTTCGACTTTAACCTGTTTTAGGTTTTTAGACGAACTGCCGTTGTGCGATATTTAACACAACCCTTCTCGGCAAAAACTTACATATATCAAATAACATTGTTAAATTTGAACGACAATATAACAATGAGTAAAAATGAAACTTGAAAAGCCACCAAAATGGGAATTAAACATTGAATACCTACAACAAATTTGGAAAGGTGAATTCAGAGATTTTATATCTAAGTCAGACGAGAAATATTTTTACTGGGATGATATTAAATATAAAAAAGATGTACCATTCGAATCTCAAATGGATAATTGGACATTAATCAAAACATATAGAACTTCTAAGTATGAAAAACTAAATTTCGGAGCATATACCTTTAAATATTTTCTTTCAGAATATATTTCTAAGAACTTACATGATTTTGACTTGAAATTAATGGGAGGTTTGCAGCAAAAACCTGTTCTTCCATCAGATAGAATTGAATTTTTTAAAAACTCATTACTAGAAGAAGCAGTTGCTTCTTCTCAAGTTGAAGGAGCTGCAACAACTACAGAAGTAGCTAGAGATATGCTTAAATCTGGAAGAAACCCAAGAAATGAATCTGAGCAAATGATATTCAATAACTTAAGAGCTATTGAATATATTAGTGAATTTGTTAATAGTAAAATTGACTTCAAAATCATAATAGAATTACATAAAATTATGACTGCAAATACAGATGCAGAAAAATATTCTGGTGATTTTAGAGATGGTGAAGTATATGTTACAGATCATGTAGATGGAGAAATTGCTCATATTCCACCTGACTGGAAAGAAATCAAATCATTAATGGGAGAATTATGTGAGTTTATTAATGATGTTGAAAAATTCATCCACCCAATAATTAAGGCTTCAATCATACATTTTATGATTGGTTTTATCCATCCGTTTAAAGATGGTAATGGGAGAACAGCAAGAGCATTGTTTTATTGGTATTTGTTAAAAAAAGGATATTCTCTAGTTAAAAATATTTCTATATCTAGAGTTATACTAGAATCTAGAACCCAATATGACAAAGCATTTTTAAAAACAGAATATGACGAAAATGATTTAAATTATTTCATTACATATTCAATTAAAAACATAAGAATAGCTTTTGAAAAATTAATACAATATCGAGATAAAAAACTTGAAGAAAGAAAAAAGGCTAATCTTATTTCTTATGAATTACTTTCAAAAGGTTTAAATAAAAGACAAGCTGACCTAATAGGTTTTTTATATCTGAAAGACAAAAATAACATCACTTTGAGTTCTTACGCGGAAAAACATGATATTGTAAGACAAACAGCTAGCAGAGATTTAAATGAATTGATTAAACTAGGTTTAATTGTTGAGGATAAATCTTCAAAACCTTTTAAATATTCATTAGTTAGCAAAAAAGCTATTTCTGAAATTATAAAATAAATGTGCACTTCCCTGAATTTGGGCTATTTAAAAGTTGACTCGCTAATTTGTTGCGGATTTCAAAATCCGCTTTATTTATAAATTAGAGATAACCCTTCGGAATATCTCGGACAGCTTTGATATCGAACAGCTTTGAAGATAGAGAACTCAAAAACTCTCACAGGTGTTGAGAGTAATACATCCGAGTATTTGATAGGACTCTGTCCGGAAAATGGGATATTTCGGACAGAGTTCTTGGTTTCTGCAAAGGCCTTTAAGTCATCCGTTGGAAGATTTAAAGGTGAGGGATATGTGAATTAAAGCCCAAATTTAACAGTATAAACAGCAGTTAGTTTTGCTTGTACCTCTTCCTCTGTAGTAGTATGCGCCTTACCGCTAATTTCATAGCTAAAAGTGTTTTTAACGAATTCTTTAATATCAATAGTGGTATTAGTGGGTATTTCTATCGAGTATTGGTTGTTAGTGAAATCAGTATTTGTTTTGGTTGCCAACACCGCTGTTTTTGTGCCAGAGATAATATGAACAGAAATATTATCTAATGCTTTAAAGTTAGAACCTTGTTTTTGATCCAATAATTCCACCTTTAGAGATTTAAGAACGATACTTTTTAACCCCTTATACTCACTGATATCTAATGCAGATATGTTTTCTGACCCAGCAATTTTATGTTGATCAGTGTTTGTTATTTTAGGAATAGTAAAAGTTGCGCCATTAGGAGTAATATCAACATCTGCCTGAATAGCATCCTTAATTTTATTGCATGAGCTAAGTGAAATAAAAGCCATTGCAATAAATCCGAAAAAGAAGTTTTTCTTGTTAATTTTCATAATTGTTTAGTTTTAGTTAGTTTTTGCAAAAATATGCTAAAATTAATTAATATTCAATAACTATTAAACGATTTAGCAGCTCCTGTTCCCGAACTTTGGATGTTGCGGATTTCAAAATCCGCTTTATTTATAAGTTAGAAAATAACCTTCGGAATATCCCGAACAGCTTTGATTTCAAATAATTCTTCAGGTTATAACAAAGTGCTGCCATCGGCATCCCGAAAATCGGGACAAGCTATGCTTATTTGCTTGTGCCATGCCTCTACTGTTGTTATGGTAGTTAAGTAAGTGTGCAAGTAAGCGATTCTTTGACTGGCCTCTAAGAAATCTTCCTCTTCCGCTGGAATATTTATTGATATTTCCAGAGGGAAATAGGTTGGGAGGAAACCACCGAGATAAAAATATACATTTCTCAGTTTGTTTTCCACTCGTCATTAAAACTTTTCGAGCAAAGAACCAATCGCCCGGGATTTGAAAAAGTGTATCTTTGCGGCCTCAAATTTTGTGCGTTTGTTTATGTTGAAGAAAAGTTTAATTTCACTGGCCTTTGGGTCTTTTGCTATCGGAATGACTGAGTTTACGATGATGGGAATTCTGCCTGATATTGCTGCAGATTTGCAGATAGATATTCCAACCGCCGGTCATTTAATTGCGTTGTATGCCTTGGGCGTAGTAGTAGGTGCCCCCCTTTTGGTAATGATGGCTTCTAAGTACCCTTCCAAAAATGTATTAATTGTTTTGATGCTGATGTTTACCGTATTTAACGGTTTATTTGCCTTTGCTCCAGAACAAAATTCTTTAATGGCTTTAAGGTTTCTGTCGGGTTTACCACATGGTGCTTTCTTTGGTGTGGGCTCTGTGGTGGCAGCAAGATTAGCCGAAAAGGGGAAAGAAGCAAGAGCCATTAGCATTATGTTTACCGGTATGACCATTGCTAATTTAGCAGGTGTGCCTTTGGGTACTTTTGTTGGCCACCATTTCTCGTGGAGAATTTCTTACGCGGTTATTGCGCTGTTTGGCTTAAGTACAGCTGCTGCAGTAAAATTTTGGCTTCCGGCAATTAATAATGAAATTAAGGTTTCCTTAAAAGAACAATTACAGTTTTTTAAAACCGGAAAAGCCTGGTTATTGGTGGCTATCATTTCTATAGGTACAGGCGGTTTATTTGCATGGTTAAGTTATATTGCTCCTTTAATGACCAATGTGGCAAAACTGGCTCCCGGAAAAGTTCCTTTTATCATGATTCTGGTGGGGTTTGGAATGTTCTTCGGTAATCTGATAGGAGGCCGGCTTTCTGATGCTATTGGCGCTACCCGAGCTTCTATATGCTGTTTTACCTTTATGGCCGTTTCTTTAACAGTGGTTTATTTTACGGCTCATGATCCGTTTATGGCTTATACCATGTCTTTCGTAACGGGTTTAATCTCGTTTATGGCAGGCTCGCCTTTGCAAATGATGTTAATTAGTTCTTCTCGTGGTTCTGAAACTTTAGCGGCAGCAGCCGGACAAGCCAGTTTTAATATAGGAAATACCTTTGGTGCTTATTTTGGTGGATTACCTTTGGTTTATGGCTTTGCTTACAATTCGCCAATTCTGGTAGGTATCGGAATGGCATTAAGTGGAGCTACGCTGGCTTTAAGCTACCTGTTAATTTATAAAAGGAAATAATCTTCAAGAAAGATTCTGGTCTGGTTTATATGTTTGTGCTTCCAGACCAGATTTTTGCTAAGTATCTAATTGCCTTTTCAATCTCTTCAATTCTTCCAGCATTTCTTTAAAGCTCTTCTCTTCTTTTTTGATATATATCTTTCTAATTACAAAAGAAGTAAGTGCAAACCATACAACCACAAATAACAGAACTGGTATAGCAACAGATTTGTCAATATAATTTAGGAGTTCAATAAAATAGAGAAGTATAGCAATACCTAAGCCGGCGGCATAAATGTAATAATTGCGTGTATTTTGCGTGTATCTGGATTGTCTGAAATTTTTAATGTGCTCAATGTGTTTGTCTGGCGTTTCAAATAAAGAACCGTTAGATAAAGTTTTTAGGTTGCTTATTTGGTTAACGAAATAAAAGACACAGCACAGCCCGATTATTAAAAAGGAGATATGTGTTGTCCACAAGGAAAAACTCATGTCTAACCAAATGAAGCTAATAACCAGCATGGCTAGCGATATAAAAATAAGCTCTATCCAGATTTTTCTGCTAAAGGCATTTTGTTGCTTTTTGTAATTGTCAATTACTGTTTTATAATCCACTTTCGGAGCGCTTTGCTGGTCGTTCCATATATTTATTAATGAATCAAAGTCTTTCATGTCTGTTATATAGCTCTGTCAGTTTATGTTTAATCCTGTGTATTTTAACCCTCAAATTCCCTTCCGATATGCCGGAAATTTCTGCAATTTCCGGATAAGGAACTTCATCCATCACCATCGTGATAATTAATCTATCTGTTTCTTCCAATTGTGCAATACACTTATATAACGTTTTAATTTGTTCTTGCTTTGCTGATATTTCTTCTGTTTGATTTTCGATGATATTGGGAGTCAATTCATCTTTAGCCTGTCTTTTCTCGCTTTTTAAATAGGTAAGGCAAGTGTTTACGGCTATGCGGTAAATCCAGGTAGATACCATAGACTGGTTTCTAAATTTATCCAGATTCTGCCAAACCTTTAAAAATGTTTCTTGCAGTAGATCATTAGCGCTATCCTCGTCATTGGTATAGCCGTAGCACAAACGATATATTTTCTTAGAATTAGCCTGAAAAATCTCTTTGAAGGCCTGTTCTTTGTTAGACATTTATAGCTTTTTTAGGTTTAGATGTTTTTTACGCTTATTTGTTACAGGTTGGCTAAATGGTGTTAATATCAAACTGTGGTTTATATTGCTTCAGATTTTTAATAATTCTTTCAAACTCAATGCTATAATCGTAACTTAAATCTTCGTGTAATTTAGGTAAAAGTTTGTTTGTTCTTTTCAATTGCCTGTATAGCAGGTTTAACAAAGATTTGTTGTAAGATTTTGCCAGTTTATAATCAATAAAAAGCTCACAGAAATAAGAACTTAATTCTACTTCGTATCTTTTATCGGCAATAAATTTAATATGCTTGTTAAGAATGCGGGTAATTTTTCTGACGGATTTTACTTTGGCATAATCGCTAAGCGGTAAACCTTCAAAGTTCTCTTGTATCAAAACTTTAACCTCTGCTACATATTCTTCGGTATTATCGTGGTAAAAAAGCAGGTAATGCAGTAGTTCTTTGTTTTCAGTTTTATACTTTGCTATTCTTAAAAGATGATTAGCTAATGCTGGCGAAGGAACATTTTGCAATTCTTTTTTTAAGGTATGTAGTTTTGGGCTCTCCATGCTTTAGATTTGTGCTATTACACAAAATAATTACTTTTGTTTGAAACCAGCGTAATAAATGAAATTTAAAACTAGCTCTATATTTACCTTATTTACGATTACCATTGCCGCACTTGTTACCTTTTTTAACCACTATAATATCCTGAACATAGCTGATAGCACCACGATGGGCTTTAGATGGCTGGGAATATTAGGTCTGGTGGTTCACGGACTCAAAAAAAAATCTCTTACCGCCTGGATTTTGATTTCTATGGTAATTGGCGTAGAGATTGGTCATGATTTTCCTGAAAACGCTGTTAGGCTGCAGGTGCTGAGTAAAATTTTCCTGAAAATGATTAAAACGATTGTTGCGCCTTTACTTTTTGCAACTTTGGTTTACGGAATCGCTGGTCACTCAGATATTAAGCAGGTGGGGCGCATGGGATGGAAGTCTTTAGTGTATTTTGAGGTTGTTACCACATTAGCCTTGTTTATAGGTTTGGCTGCTATTAATATATCAAAAGCAGGCGAGGGAATTATACAACCTCCAGCCATGACGGAAGAATTGCCGGCGGTAAAGGCGCAGAGCACAGAAGATATTATACTGCATATTTTTCCGGAAAATTTCGCAAAATCTGTTGTAGAGGGCGAAGTATTGCAGATTGTGATATTCAGTATTTTGTTTGGGATTGCACTGGTTTTAGTAAGAGAAGATAAGCGCAAACCAATGATTGATTTTACCGAAAGCTTGTCTGAGGTAATGTTTAAGTTTACCAATATCGTGATGTATTTTGCGCCGGTTGGTGTTGGTGCAGCAATTGCCTATACCGTTGGGCATATGGGACTGGGGGTTTTGGTGAATCTTTTTCATTTGCTGCTAACACTATATGTTGCTTTAATTGCTTTTATATTATTGGTTTTACTTCCTGTTGCTTTAATTGCCGGAGTACCTATCAAAAAGTTCTTGCAGGCTGTGGCCGAGCCTATTTCTATTGCATTTGCTACTACAAGTTCAGAAGCAGCTTTGCCAAGAGCTATGGAAGCTATGGAACGAATTGGGGTGCCGCGTAAAATTGTAGCTTTTGTAATGCCTACAGGTTATAGTTTTAATCTTGACGGAACTACGCTATATTTGGCCCTTGCTTCTGTTTTTGTTGCGCAGGCAGCAGGAATGCAAATGGGTTTTGGACAGCAATTGATTATTGTATTTACGCTGATGCTGACCAGTAAAGGCGTGGCGGGGGTGCCCAGGGCATCTTTGGTTATCCTATTAGGTACAGCAGCTTCATTCGGGATGCCGGTTTGGCCCATATTTATCATTTTAGGGATAGATGAACTGATGGATATGGCAAGAACTTCGGTTAACGTTTTAGGAAACTGTTTGGCAACAATAGTAGTGGCGAAATGGGAGGGGGAGTTTGATAAAAATGCAGATTATAAAGAAATAGAAAGTATATGAGTAACAGAACAAAGAAAATCTTTTTTGCCTTAACTATTGTAGTACCGTTTTTATTGTATTGCGTGTATTATTATGGCAAAATGGTAAAGAATGCACCTTTTAAATTTGCAGAGTTTGAATCGGTAGTGTTAAAGGCAGGTTTAGGAGAGAACTATGAAAAGATATACGATTCTAAAACGCAGAATTTTCAATATGTAACGCTAAACGATTCTGTAATACACACAAAAGTGAAACTTTCTAAAGATCAGCTATTATACATTCATCGTAAGGCCGCCGAGCTGGGTTTTTGGGATTGGCCTTCTGATATGCTAGCCGATACCACAGGGACGGCTCCGCGTTATTATTTAGAATACAAGTATCAGCGAAAAAATAAAATTATAGAACTAGATGCTACTTATAATGCAAACCCAAAATTAAAAGATGCGGCCTTGCAATTGATTAAAATAGTAGATGGCACTATTGCTGAAGCGCAAGCCAAATAAGAGAATAGGAAGTAAAGGGCAAAGTAGCTTTAGAAAATATTTTTGATAAAGCTTAATCTGTTTTGGATAAATAAATAATATACATATATTTGCACCTCAATTTTAAAAACAAAATTTATTAACAATGTACGCAATAGTAAATATAGCAGGACAGCAATTTAAAGTTGCTAAAGACCAGCATCTTTTTGTACACAGGTTACAAGGTGATGAAGGCGCTACTGTTGAATTTGACAATGTATTGTTAGTTGAAAATGAAGGCAAATTTACGGTAGGAACTCCTGCGGTAAGTGGTGCTAAAGTTTCTGCTAAAATCGTGTCTCATTTAAAAGGAGATAAAGTAATCATTTTTCACAAGAAAAGAAGAAAAGGTTACAAGAAGAAAAACGGTCACCGTCAATCTTTTACAAAAATTCAGATAGATAGTATTACACTATAATAAAATAGAATTCGTTAACTTATTTAAACTCTAAAGTTTAATATAAAGATATACATCCATGGCACACAAAAAAGGAGCCGGTAGCTCGAATAACGGTAGAGAATCACATAGCAAACGCCTAGGTATCAAGATTTTTGGTGGTCAGGCTGCTGTAGCAGGAAACATCATCGTACGTCAACGTGGTACTAAACACCACGCAGATAAAAACGTAGGTGTAGGTAAAGATCATACTTTATTTGCTCTTGTAGACGGTAAAGTTATTTTCAAAAAGAAAGCAGATAACAAATCTTACGTTTCTGTAGTTCCTGCTGAAACTGCATAAAAGCATTCAAGACTATAGCAATAGTCCAATTGATTTTAGGAAAAAGCATCCATTAAGGGTGCTTTTTTTGTTATTGATGCATTTTGTCGCTCTATGTTCTTATTATCGATTTATAATAAGTGCTAAATAAATTTGATAAACCAAACTAGAAACCAATTTATAAATCATAAATCTTTAAAGCAATACTCATTGTTGGAAACGGAGATGCTATAATTATTTCTTCCGGCTGGGGCGGCCTAAGTATGAACAGCGAAAAACACAACAGGTTTAACAACCCGAAATGGATAAACAACTTGTTGCAATATATTGACACAGCAAAGCGTAACTTTGCGCCTTATTAGATAAAGATTACATGCGGGAAAATAGCAAAGCGTTCAATTCTGGCGCTTTAATTACAATTATTGGAATATTTTTTATTGCGGCAAATTTAAGGGCTCCTATTACGTCGGTAGGTCCGGTAATTTCAGAAATCAGTGCTCAGTTGAATATGAATAAATTTCAGTCTGGACTAATTACAACTATTCCTTTACTTGCGTTCGGGTTTTTATCTCTTGTTGCTCCAAAATTTGCTTCTAAAATAGGTGTCGAAAAAGTGTTATGGTTATCCATGCTGCTACTGATTGCGGGGCTTTTAATCAGAATATTTGGAAATGTTTTTTCTCTGTTTCTAGGAGCTGCAATTATAGGAACTTCCATAACCATGGGAAATGTACTAATTCCGGCTTTTATAAAAGATAGATTTCCCACTAAAATGGGGTTGGTAACAGGTATGTATACTGTTTCTATGAACCTCATTGGGGCACTGGCTGCCGGTTACAGTATTAAGATGGGACATCTTACCGGTTTCGGCTGGAAAGGTTCTTTAGGTATTTGGGTGTTGTTAGCTGCGCTAGCCTTTATAATTTGGATTCCTCAGCTAAAATATAGCCGAGAGAAAAAAGAAAATTCATCAATTAAGCCAGAAGAGCCAGAAAGTTTTTTAAGCTTATTAAAATCTCCCTTAGCCTGGTATATTACTTTGTTTATGGGCTTGCAATCTTGTTTGTTTTATATGCTTGTAGCCTGGCTGCCGGTAATTTTACAAGATTGGGGAATGAGCAAAGAGCAATCTGGCTGGACGTTCTCTTATGTGCAATTGGCACAAATCCCCATCACTTTTATCGGGCCTATTTTAGCAGTACGGATGAAAAACCAGGCGCCGCTGGTATGGCTTATTGTGGTACTATTATCAGCAGGAACTTTTGGTATCATTAATTATCAGACCACTTACATTGTTCCGTCTGTAATTGCAATAGGGGCCTCGGGCGGTTTAGCTTTTAGTTTATGTATGATGTTCTTTATTTTGCGAACCAAATCATCTCTTAGGGCAGCACAACTCTCTGGTATGGCGCAGTCTTTTGGTTATTTAATTGCTGCTTGTTCGCCTCCATTATTTGGATTGATATACGACCTTACTTTAGATTGGACTTATCCGCTATTGCTTTACGTCTTTATTTCTATTTCTTTGCTAATATTGGGGCTGCTTTCATCCAGAAACAGATACGTTTAGTTTTCAGCTGAAATTTTTTCTTGTAGCAGATTCTTAGAGCTTTTTGCATTCTTAACGGGCTTTTTCATTTTGTTAATCCAAATGAGTATGCCCGTTACCGGAAGGCTAGTAGCTATCAAACAAGCAAGAAAGTATAAAATCTTAGAAAACATACCGTAAATATCCCCAATATGTAATGCTTTAATAGAGCCGCTTATTCTTTCGTTTAAAGGTTTCTCACTAAAAATTTCCTTTGCCAGCACTTCACCAGAATATTGGTCTACAATTAATTTGTCGCCTGCGGCGGATGCAAAGAAGCCAATTTTGTTCTTGGTAATACTTATCGTAGCAGCAGAATCCGAAGCAAAATTAATGCTGTAGTCTCCTTTATATACCAGTTCCTTATCTGCTATCGCTATCAGCTCTGCTATGGGTAAAGATTTAGCTTCTGCATATGGAATGGTAGATTTCGGTTCTTCAGGCTTTTTAACATCTGCTCTTTGGTAAGTGCCTAACGTTTTTCTCAATCCCTCACGGTACCACTCAAAAGACCACTGCGGGCCGGTAATTCCCATTAAAAATAATAAGATACAGCTGTAGAAACCTAAGGTATTGTGTAAGTCATGATTGGTTCTTTTCCAACTGCCGGAAGTTTTGACTCTTAAGCCTTGCCTCCACGCTCTAGCTCTTGCCGGAATCCATATTATCATGCCGGTAATTACGCCAATGGTGAATAGGATAGTAGCAGTTCCAGAAATGTAACTTCCTAATTTTCTGTTTTCTAATCCATCAATAATTGGAGTTTCTACGTTATCTAACAGCAACCAGCGGTGCAGGCTAAACATGGTTTGCATAAATTCTGCAGTTGTGGTTTTAGTTCCTTGTAAGTCGCCTAAAACTTCGCCAGTATAAGGATTAACCATAAACTGATTTCCTCTTCCTCGTCCGCCGCCATTTCTCGGTTCAACGGTAGAAGCTTTGTGTTCTGGTTTTTGTTTATGCGTATGGTTTGCCGATTTTGGGTTGACTTCTTTTCGCTTACTTTCATTCTCTTCCTTTTTTCTTACGGTAAAAGCATAGCTGCGTTGTGCATCATAAGGAATTTTTACGGCGCTGACTTTTCCTTTACTTTCTTGTTTTACTATATGAGCTAGTTCTTCTATTTCTAACTTCTTATCCGAAGCTTGCACTTTGTAAAGGTTAGGGGCAGCCATTTCTCTGAGCTCGGTATTAAAAACATAAATGGTTCCGCTTAAACAAACCACAAATACAATAATACCACTGATAAGTCCAAGCCAAAGGTGGATGTCGTTTAAGAATTTACGAGTTTTCTGCCAGTTAGATTTTGTTGAAGACATTAGGTTTTGGTTTTTTTAATGAATTTCTAAGAATATTAAAAGCAGGCATGGTTTTATAGCCATACCTGCTTTTGAATACTGAGGCTAATTTTAATAAGCACCGATAAAGCGGTGGCCTGTACCATTTGCCAGCTTAGCACCTTTGGTTAATAAGCCGGTTTTCCAATTATAAACAAATACGTTTCCTGGTAAACTTACCGGAGTTAACGGAACATAAACGTAATCCCCATCAATAGCGATGCTTTGGTGTTGATCAAAATTTAATTGTGCTTCATATTCAGTTGGGATTTTGGTAGCTGTCTTTGTATTTAAATCAATTAGAGCTAAATATCCCCCTGTTTTATTAATATCATACATTACAAATCCCTTGTTATTACCAAGGTATTTCCATGCCTTTATACCTGCAATACCATCCACATCTAAAGCCTGAGATAAGTCAAATAAATAAGTGTTATCATAATCATTTGTGTTTTTGTCGATACGTAGAATATGGTTATAACCTGTAGTATTTACTCCTGTTGCTTGGTAAACATGACCATCATCGCCGATATACTGAATCATAGTTCTGTATCCGTTATTTCCATATTCACTTTTAGTAGACCAGATCAGCTTTGGATTTTTTAAGGTTGGATAATCAAGTACGATAGTAACAGTACCGTCAACACTGCCAACTGGAAGATTAGGCCATGATATCACACCAGTAGTGGCATTTTGATTTGCTGCAGCACTAAGGTTAGCTTTAGCAATATTACATCCAATGTAAACCTTGTCTTTTGCTTGATTTATGATTGGTACATCAATACGTCCAATAGAATATCCCTGCGCTAATTGTTCAGTAGTAAAAGGAACTACAAAAGAAGCTGTATTCATAATGCTGGGGTTATCAAGATTAAGAGTTGCAACTGCTGCAGTTGATTTAATAGATCCAAAAGTTACATTAGGATATGTTCCAGTATAAGCCGTTTCTGTAGCAATACTCACTCCAATTCCAACACCCTCTGCAGATTTAACCCAGCGTGGTGATGTACCTAAAATAATGGCGGTATTCACTTCATTACCCTCTCTTACATATTTGCCTTCTCCGTCTACTCTAAATTTTTGAAAAATGCCTCCATCAGCGCCAGTATATTGGATGTCGTATAAGTATTTTCCGTCTGCTGATGCCTGTACACGAGAGGTACGAGGGGATTCCAGTTTTAAACCTTTTCCTTCAGGAAAAATATCCAATTCATAATTTGGATTTATAGCTTGATCGTGAGTAATAGCATAGGCTAATGTTCCTCCATTACCATCTCCATCATTTTCTAGTTTTAATGCTGCAGTAAGTGTAATCCATCTGGTGCCAGTTTGATTATTATCAGTTGATGGCGTATCATCTTTTTTACAGCTGCCAAGTGTTATGGATGCAATTACAGCACCAAAAAGAGCTCTTTTTAATATTGATCCTTTTTTCATATAATATATTGTTAATTGATATTTAAAATTTTCCGATAGTATAGTTCAGTTTAAAATAAAATCCTCTTCCCGGTTTTTGTACGCCAAAATTGTCGTATAAGGCTGAATTAAATATATTCTTGGCATCTAAACTGGCAATTAGCTTTCCGGATGGAAAGCGATAGCTAAGACCTAAGTCATGTGAGAACTGATAGGGAGTAAGGCTTCCTTCGGATGGACGCCATGCGATATCATAAGCTCCTACGTAACCTGTATTATAATAAACGTTGGTAACAGACTTGCGCTGTAAAAGCCCACTAAAACGATACTGTATATTAGCGTTTACAGTAAAAAATGGTTCGTTAGGAACTTGTAGGTTATACCTATCATCAGGTGTTCCATTGTTGTCATATTTCCGTTTGTATAATGCATTAAACTTAGAAAAATTAAGTATGGCATTTAGTCTATTGTTAAATACGTAAATAATCTCTGCCTCCACTCCTCTAGATTGTGTGTGGCCAAGATTTACAAAAGCCGCAGCCTGTATATCCATATCAGAATCGGTTATAATGCTATCAACTGTTTGTCTGGTGATTTTATCATATGCATTACGCCAAAATGCGCTGGCATAAAACGAAAGCTTATGTTTATCAAAATCTAAGCTTCCTAATCTGAAACCAATATTGTAGTTTATGTTATGCTCAGGGAGAAGATTTAGATTAGGTAAGATATTAGTTTCCATTTTTCCATACATCTGCTCTTCACTTGGCATAATATACCCGTTCTCCATAGAAGCAATTAAGAAAAGTTTAGGTATAATATTATAGGAAACAGTTGCTCCAAAACCAAAATTGTCATTAAAAGTTCGGGATATTTGCGGATTGAGTTCGTAAGATCCGTCAGTATCGATTGTTGCATTAGGATCTGTTTGTTTTGTGCTATTAGCAGTATATTTGATTAATGCGTTGGTACGTAGTTTACCTCCAAAAGTTTGCGCCTCGTAATTTGCAGATACTATATTTTTCATCACTCGTGTCAGAGTTACAAAGTCTTTATTTACGGGCTTCAATAAATTGGTGTCATCTCTATCTGTCATTTCAAACTTATGATTTAGAGACACTTTATGGCCAGGAATGATAGTGTATGCTAAATTTGAACGCGAATTTGTTATTTTCCTGTCTACCTGGGTAATAGTTGCTGCACCTTGTTGAGCACCGCCATTAGGGGCTTTAATGATTATTGGAGGATCACCAGCTTCTATCATGTAATCGGTATGTAATACTACAGGATTCCCGTCCCAGTTATATAAAGTAGTAACTGTATCTTGTAGATAAGTACTACGACTACTTCTAACAGCATTGATGTTTAAAGCTAATCCATCTATGAAAAGATTGTTTTTATTATAATTTAAGTTAAGTACGTTAGCTTGATACTCTGAAAATCGCCCGACATACGGTTGTCCAGTAGTAGTACCATGAGGAATCTCTTGATAAGTGTCTGACCCATTATAGCCTAAGAAAAACTGATCTGCCCATTTTACATCGGTAAATCCTATCTCAAAACGTCCTCCAATGGATTTATAAGTGTTATTAAATCTTTTTGCTCTAAAATCTCTTATTAAAATCCCATTTCTGTCGGTATATTTTGCGAATTTACCCCACATTTCATAATTATTATCTGAATAAGTATAGAAACCTGATCCTCTGAATGAAAGCCCGGTTTTTTTGTTCCGAAATGTTAAACTTGCATCGGTATTATATGTATTAAATGATCCATAAGAAATAGCCACAGTTGCGTTGTTTCGAGAGACATCCTTTTTTAGCACTACATTTATAGCTCCTCCGGCATAGTCGCCTGTTAAATGCGATGGCAACACACCTTTATAAACCTCAATACGCTCTATCATGGCAGGTGGAATATTATTTAAATTAAAAGATGATCCATAGGTAGATATTTCAATTCCATCCAGAAAAATTCCAATAGAATTTCCTGTCATTCCATTTAAATTATACTCTACATTAGAGCCTACACCACCATTTTGTCTCACTCTAACTCCAACACTTCTGTCCAGTAATTCATTCGTGGTTAAATTCCTTAAAGAAGCTTCTTTTGTTTCTATAATCGCAACAGCAAAACCGCTAGTTTCCAATTGTTTTTTTTCTGTTTTGGCTACAATGCTAACTTCTTTTAGAAGTCTGTCGTCTTTAGATCTTACAGGAATATTTGGAGCGATTTCACTTTTATTAATCTCTATGTCTATTTTCTTAAATTCAATTTCCATAGAGCTTATCTCTATAACATATCTTCCGTATGGAATATTTGTAAAATAGAATTTTCCTTTTTCGTCGGTTACGGTTTGTTTATTTAAAGCTTTAATATATACTATGGCACCTTCCACAGGGGCATTACTAACAACTCTCCCAAAAATATTTCCAGATTTGGTTTGTGCAAATGAATGAATGGTAACTAGAAAAAATAGAATTGCTAAAGAGTATCTCATTTCTGTTTTTAAGAATTTTAAAGTTTTCTTTAGAAAAAGTCTAAATAAACTTAAATTGCGGCAAATATAGCTTCTTATAAATTTTTAGGATGACTGTATACGAAAAATTGATGACGCAAAAGGAAAAAAAAGCTGTTTCTAACCTGCCTGAAATGAAGAGGGTAGAATTAATTGCAGAAGATAAATCACTTTCTAAAGATTTGTTTTTCAATGATCTGTTGATAGAAAATTTCTCTTCCCATCATGATACTTTTAAGAGCGGCCAATTTAGATTTTATGATGAAGTTGTAGTTTTCCAGTTTTGTTTGCAGGGCGAATGCGCTCTCACGAGCAAAACAGGCACAAAGCTATTGTCTTTAAAAGCTTCAGAGTTTAATATCTTTTCTATTCCCCAAAAAGGAAAAGAGATGATCTTTTGTGCAGCAAACGCCAATGTAATTAGTATATATTTAGATAAAGATTTCTTTTTTAAGCATATTTCTGAAGAACATCGTTTTTACAGGTTGAAAAATGTACTTTCTTTTACGGTAGCAGTAAAAGAAAATCTATATATCAGTCCGAAAATAAAGAATGTTATTAATGAAATAAGTACTTGTGCTTTCGAAGGGCATTTAAAAGATTTATATACTAAAGCAAAAGTTATTGAAGCGATAGCTTTGATGCTTATGCAGTATGAAGAAGAAAAACCTGTACTATCACCACTTAAACAAAGAGATATTGATAAAATGAATCAGGTAAAAACGATGATAGATAATAATCCTGATGAATCTTACACGATAGCATATTTGGCGAGAGCAGTAGGTACCAACGAGCAGTATTTGAAAAATCACTTCAAAATTTTGTTCGGGCAAACGGTATTTAAGTACATTCTGTCTTGCAAAATGGAAAGAGCAAGAGAAATGATTTTATCTGAAAAATACCGCATAGCGGATATTGCTGAATTAACGGGCTACAAACATGCTACACATTTTACCAATGCTTTCAAAAAGTTTTTTGGCTATTTACCGCTAACGCTCAAGTCTAAAATTAATATCATTACTTTAGTTTATTATCTGGGATTTTTGTAGCAAAATATTACATCGGGATATTCATAAAAAGCCCAACTATCTATTAAAGAATTAGTTGGGCTTTTGTTATCTTAGGATATTTCCCCGGAAATTACGTTTAGCGACCAAAATCGGGGTAATACTTAAA
>PJUF01000977.1_pt1 | contig 16522 bp, 9 predicted proteins | sample 1512191 | NCBI WGS metagenome assembly PJUF01 (sample SAMN08177673, study PRJNA422409) | Feces metagenome, whole genome shotgun sequencing project. | isolation source: Chicken feces (3) enriched on wood chips | host: Gallus gallus | place: USA: Madison | collected 2015-01-15 | reverse complement strand
GTACATGGAACTAAGTTACGACAGTAATTTAAGATGTGAAAATTAAAAATTAAAAACTTTGGGATCGCTGCGCTACAAGTCCTAACTTTAGTTAACTAACGTGTGGCTGCCGATGTCAGTCCGTATAGGCTGCCGAACAGTAGATGGTCCGGCTGAAGACACAGCCCGGCGTGCATAAATAATATGACGATGAATAAAATAGCACTTACTGGCGGTAAGATTTATACCGCTGACGAAGTTTTGGAAAAGAGAGCGTTACTCCTGCAGCAGGGTAGAGTTGTCGGTATCGTTGCGGATAATGATCTTCCGGCTGACTATCAGGCTTTTGCCGTTGACGGTTGCAACTTATGTGCCGGGCTGGTCGACCTGCAATTGTACGGCGACGGTATGGATTTGTATTCTGCAGAGCTGAGCCTCGACTCATTGCAGCGTATTTCGGAGGGGTTGATTGACAAAGGAACTACTTCTTACATGATGACGCTGGCGACAAATACCATGGAGGTGTTTCGGGAGGCCATCCAGGTCGCTGAAGGATTCCACCATGATGCGTTCCTTGGGCTACATCTGGAAGGCCCTTTTTTAAACCCAAAGAAAAGAGGCGCACATCCAGCGGAATTGATTCTGAGCCCATCGAAGCAACGTATTGACGCTCTATTGGCGGATAATAAGGTTGTTAAAATGATGACCATTGCACCCGAATGCATGGATGAGGACGTGCTGCAGCACCTGCAAAAATACCAGGTGTTGCTCAGTGCCGGACATAGCAACGCGACTTTTGAGGAAGGAACACGAGGCTTTGATCTGGGGATACCGACAAGCACACATCTGTTTAACGCCATGTCACCGCTACATCAACGTGAAGTAGGTATGGTAGGGGCTATTTTTAACCACCGGACTGCTCGGGCGAGTATTATTGTGGATGGGCATCACGTGAGTTTTGAAGCCGTAAGAATTGCTAAAAAGCAGATGGGGGACCGCCTGTTTATGATCACGGATGCTGTAGCGGCCTGCAACAAGGGGATTTATCAGCACGTGCTGCAGGATGGTTACTACTCCCTGCCTGATGGCACAATTTCGGGAGCAGCAATTTCACTTTTCGAGGGGATCAAAAATTGTGTGCAGCAAGTCGGTATTTCTTTACAGGAGGCTATCCGTATGGCCACACAGTATCCAGCAGCCCTTCTGGGCAGAGAAGATATCGGTACTCTCAATCCGGACAGTATGGGCAACGTTATTGTCTTTACCGATGATTTTCAGTTAAAGCATGTTTTTTTTAAAGGGCAATTGCGTGGTCATGCCGTTTTAAACCAAGGACGATAATCCTAGTCATTAGATAACAGGTGTTCTCCGTGTTATATTATCTATTCAGGAGGATGAGAACCAGCTAAATTTCTTTTCTATTGAAATTTAGCTTAGTTTTGGTGGTTATTCGATAAAAAATACTATTTCTAATAAATTGATGAAACGTTCCCTATTATTTTTAGCTACAGCAGTCTTTCTTATATCTTCTTGTTCGTCCAAGAAAAATAAAAAGCAAGAGCCTGTCAATACCAGTACCAATGTTGAGATTGTGAAAAAAGATCCACCTTCAGTTCCGAAAAGAGAGCGGGTTAAAAATACTATAGGGACAAAAGAACAGGCGCCTGTACAAAAGAAGAAGGATGTCGTGGTGGAGCTTCCTCCCGTAGCACGGGAATTTCGTGCCGCTTGGGTTGCCTCTGTTGCCAATATCAACTGGCCAAGTAAAAACAACCTGAGCACAGCGGAGCAAAAGCAGGAGGCGATCGGTATTCTGGACTTTTTGAAGGACAATAATTTTAATGCGGTGATCTTTCAGGTGCGTCCGTCGGCAGATGCCTTCTATAAGAGCGATCTTGAGCCCTGGTCTTATTTTTTAACCGGAACAGAAGGACAGGCACCGTTACCATACTACGACCCGCTGGAGTTTTGGGTGGAAGAGGCACATAAAAGAGGTATCGAACTCCATGTGTGGTTAAATCCATACCGCGCACACCACACGGCCGGCGGGCCTGTGACGTCGGCTTCTATGGCACGTAAGATGCCAGAATCTGTCGTTAAATTAAGACAAGGATATTATTGGTTTGATCCCTCCAGGCAATCCACGCAAGATCATGCGGCCCGTGTGGTCATGGATATTGTCAAACGTTATGATATCGACGGTGTGCATTTTGATGACTACTTTTACCCCTATGCGGAGTACAACGGCGGACAGGATTTTCCAGACGCGGACAGCTATAGCGAATACAAACGCAACGGTGGTACATTGTCCCGTGGCGATTTTCGGAGAAATAGTGTCAACACCTTTATCGAACGTATTTACAAGGAAATTAAAACAGAAAAAAACTTCGTGAAATTTGGTATCAGCCCTTTCGGTATCTGGAAACCGGGCTATCCTGCCGGTATACAGGGGTCAAGTCAGTATGACATGCTGTATGCCGATGCCAAGCTATGGTTGAATAAGGGCTGGATTGACTATTTTGCACCGCAGCTTTATTGGCCTATTCAACCGGCCAAGCAAAGTTATACCGCTTTATTGAAGTGGTGGGAGAGTGAAAATACGATGGGACGGCATTTGTGGCCCGGTATCAATACTGTAGGCAGGCGCGGACCGGAATATGTGCAGGAGATCGTTAACCAAGTGACGGCGGCACGTAATATTTTGCCGGACAGCAGGGAAGGAGTGATCCACTGGAGCCTCGCAGGATTAACGAAAAACCCGGCGATGACCCGTGCCCTCGTGGATGGTCCGTATCAGTTTAAGGCGCTGGTTCCTGCCACACCCTGGTTAAGTGCGAACCCCATGTTGAAACCTAACTTGCTGCTGACACCGCAGGGCAATAATATCTTCCTGAAATGGCAGCATCAGCAGGTTGATCAGGTAGCAAAATGTGTGTTGTACCTGAACTATGGCGGTGAATGGCAATACGAAATTCTGGAGCCGGGCATAACCTCGAAGGATGTGCCGACATCTTTAAATAATAAAAAACTGGAATATGTTGCGGTCAAAGCGGTCGATCGGCTGAGTAATGAAAGCCCTTACGCCGCTGAGAAGATCAAATAGATTTTTTTTGTACTATCAAAAGGGGTATCTGCTCTAGTGGATATCCCTTTTTTATTTTCCTTTGAAATCCCAGCTGTCCAAAGTAAATTTAGGGATATGGAAGAGATCTATAAAACCGTTAGCGAATCAGTAATTCGCATATCCCAGCTGATGCTGCCATCCAATGCCAACTTTGGCGGAAAGATCCATGGAGGATACATCTTATCATTGATGGATCAGATTGCTTTTGCGGTAGCATCCAAATTTTCAGCTCATTATTGCGTGACAGCTTCTGTTGGAAAAGTCGATTTTTTGAAACCTATCGAAGTGGGTGAACTGGTGACGTTGATCGCTTCGGTGAATTACGTCGGAAACTCCTCGATGGAGGTCGGTATCCGTGTGGAGGCTATGAATATTCAGACTGGGGAGACCAAACATTGCAATTCGTCTTATTTTACAATGGTGGCCAAAGACGGATCCGGTAAGCCGGTGCGCGTGCCGCGGCTGATTTTGGAGACGGAAAAAGATGTGTTCCGATTTTATCGCTGCGTCGTCAAAATGGAAGTAGATAAAGAAAGGGATCGTGCTATTCATGATCTGGAGACGGACTCTGCCGAGCAGCAGGCGTATCTCAGGAAGAATTATGATGTGAAAATTAATCTTACTTCGTAGTCGTCGTATTTATTTTGCTGTGTTGTGCGTATTTTATATCTTTTGGTTTGTGTTTTTGGTATTATATGTGGTTATTTAGGCTTTTTTTTGCTTTTTTATCATTTATTTTTTTAAATAATTCGCATAAACTTGCATAAATTCCCAGCTTTTTATATTATTGTTATGTAATTGGTGTAAACCTCGGGCTGGAACCTCCCGTTATAATCAATTATTAACAACTAACTAAATACCATGAATAAAAAATTACTCTTATTCTGCTCAGGAGTGATGCTATCTACCAGTTTATGGGCACAAACCAAGACCGTCACAGGTAAAGTTACTAACGCTTCGGATGGCGGATCTATGGCAAATGTAACGGTGAGCATCAAAGGTAAACCTATCAGTACACAGACAAATCCAGATGGCAGTTTTACAATTAAAGCGGACCCCGGAGATATTTTGATCTTCAGGGCTGTTGGTTCGAAAGAGCGTCAACAACTCGTCGGTTCGGATGCGACTATCAATATCGTGCTTTCGGGTAGCGAAGAAGCGCTGGAAGAAGTTGTTGTAACAGCGATGGGTATCAAGAAAGAAAAGAAAGCTTTAGGTTATGCTGTCCAGGATATCAAGGCGGATGAACTGATGAAAAATAAGACTGCCAATGTTGTAAATTCTTTGGCGGGCAAGATTGCCGGTGTGAACGTCACTCAGGCTTCGGGAGCGGCTGGAGCGGGAGCTCAGATTATTTTACGGGGGGGGGACCTCGTTGGAACGGGATAATCAGCCTCTATTTGTAGTCGATGGGATCATTTATGACAATTCTACTGTAATTGGGGGGAACAGTGCATTTGATGGCGCGCAAGCAACAGCGACTTCCAACAGTAACAGGGTGATGGATATTAATCCAGAAGATATCGATAACGTCTCCGTATTGAAAGGCCCAGCGGCGGCGGCGTTATATGGTTCAAGAGCTGCTGCAGGTGCTATTATCATTACAACTAAGAAGGGAAAGGAGGGGCATACAGAAATTGGATTTTCAAGTAGAATTTCCAACAATTGGGTTAATCGTTTGCCTGAACAACAGGGTAAATATAAGCGAGGGTACTATAATAGCGCAGGGCTGTTAGATGATTACACCACCCAATCATGGGGAGAAAGATTTGGTAGTAATGAGGTCGTTTATGATAATATAAAAGACTTTTTTCAACATTCGACCGTTGTAGATAATACAGTCAATCTGTCAGGAGGTAATAAGAACGGGTCATTTTATTTGTCTGGATCGCGTTTCGATCAAAAAGGCATTGTGCCAAACACTAGTTTCGATAAGACAACTTTCCGTTTTAATGGAGATCAAAAGTTTGGAAAACTTGCCGTAGGAGCTAATGTAGGATATTCATTGGCAAATACCGACAAAACTTTGACGTCTGCAGGCTTATGGGGGTCGGGAGGATCTGGAGCGATGGAATCCCTGTATAGTTGGTCACGAAGTGACAATATGAAGAAATACCTCAATGATGATGGTACAAAATACAGGATGTTTGAAGGCCGGCAGCCTTTAGAGTCGGATGTAGAAAATCCCTATTGGACGATCAATCGGAATATGCTTGGCGATAATACGGAACGTATTACTGGTAGTATCAATGCGACGATGCCCATTTTCGATTGGTGGAATGTTTCTTACCGCGTAGGTATGGATAGCTATCTGACGAAAAATTCGACGATTATAGGCGAAGGAGGGGCTATCAAAAAGCCGTGGCAAAAGGGGATGATGTCGGAGAGTGACCTTAAGTATAACTATTGGTCATCGAATCTGATGTCCAATTTCAATAAGCAAGTTGGTGATTTTGATTTGGGGGCTTTAGTCGGATTCTTTTCAGAACAAACGAAGACCACGACAAATCGGCGTATGGGCTATCATTTTGAGGTAGATAATTTTTATAGTTTCGAAAATATAGAAGCTGCTAATAAGCAATTTTCCGTTAATCATACTAAAAAGCGTTTGTTTGGCCTGTATGGTGAGTTACGGGCTTCTTATAAAAATATGCTGTTTTTGAATGTTACGGGACGGAATGACTGGACTTCAACACTGCCTGTAGATAATAGATCATATTTTTATCCTTCTGTTGGTGGTAGTTTTGTATTTACGGAATTGTTGAAAGATAATCGTCCAGATTGGATGGATTTTGGAAAAATCAGAGCGTCTTGGGCTCGTGTAGGTAAAGATGCGGATCCGTATGTTACCAATACCTATCTTTGGAAACCAGTGAGTTATCTTGGCGGTATTGTTGGAGCAGGTAACAGCTGGCAAAAAGGTAATCCAATTTTAAAACCGGAGACCACGGGATCATTCGAGATCGGCGCTGAGGTACGTTTCTTTAAAGGAAGGTTAGGAATTGACTATGCGTATTATACGAATAACTCCTATAACCAGATATTATCCCCTCGATTGGCGCAATCCATAGGTTATATTTTCGCTTATGTTAATGCCGGAGATATTTACAATAAGGGGATGGAATTGTCAATCACCGGAAAGCCAATTGTGACAAAAGACTTTGTGTGGGAGTCGACTTTGAATATGTCTGGAAATAGAGGGACAGTGGGAAATCTGTTGACAGGTGTAGATATTTTATACGTTACGGATGTTCAGGTTGGGAATGCGAAAGCCGCTTCCTTTAACGGGGGTAACTTTATGGGGATATCTGGGTCGAAGTGGACGCGAACACCAGATGGAAAAGTTGTGTTAGATGCAAATACAGGTATGCCTGTTAGTGATAATCTTGCAACCTATGATATTGGTAATCGTGAACCTAGATTGACAGGAGGATTTAATAATAGCTTAACATACAAGAACTTTAATCTATCTTTTTTATTTGATTTTCGTATAGGTGGCGATATTTATAACGGAACCGACTATGCTATGACAGTTAGCGGATTAAGCAAGCGTACTGAGAATCGCGATCAGCTGGTATTAACGGGCGCTGTGCGAAACGGAGGAACAAGTGATGCTCCAGTGTATGAAGACAAAACATTTACGTTTTTAGCGGATCAAATGTATGATGTCCAAGGGACAACAACGAGTGGAAGAAAGATAATCCAAGATTACTGGAGTGATTTTTATGCTCGGGAAAGTGCAAACTTTATGGTTAAAACAAATTGGTTAAGGTTACGGAATATTTCCATGTCTTATAATTTTTCTGATGGTATCTTGAAAGATGCGGGCATTTCAAAGGTAGTTAAAGGTTTGACTGCAACATTGACTGGAACGAATCTCTGGTTGTTGACTAACTATAAGGGGCTTGATCCAGAGGCGTCGGCGGCTGGATCTGGTGTGAAAGGCTCTAGTTCTGTTGGCATTGATTACAATGGCGTGCCAAGTACCGCAGGCGTCATGTTTGGATTAAATTTTAGATTTTAGATAGAAGAACCATGAATAAATATAAAAAAGTAGTCGCATTTTTGTTGATGTTGACTTTATTGTCCTCATGTGGCAAAAGTTGGTTGGATATCAATGTGGATCCAAATACACCTTCTAACACAGTTGCTTCGGTGCAAAGTAGACTGGCTTGGATTCAGCATTATTATTTATACGCTCAGGGTACAGCAGGTACACGTGCTGGATTTGTGACGCAACAGTTGACATTTGTCAATAGTACGGCATCCAATAGTATGATTGCAGGATGGAATCCTATTGCGGGGATGTCTACAACGCCTTATCAGTTTTTCTTTGTGGGCGCAGGAGCAAATTTTAAAGATATGGAAGATAAGGCTAATGAGGAGCAAGCTTATCATTATTTAGGGGCATTGTACGCTATTCGTGCGATGGGATTCATGTTAATGACAGACTGGTATGGGGAAATGCCCTATACAGAGGCATTAAGTACCATAAATACGCCCAAGTTCGATAATGGCAAGGTTATCTTTGAAGGTTGTTTAGCTGATATTGACAAAGCGATTGAGTATTTCAGTATGACCCAACCTGTGGCTGCTCCACCCTTATCCGCAGGAGATAGTTGGAACGGAGGAGATGTTAATAAATGGTTGAAACTGTGTTATGGATTGAAAGCTAGGTGGTTAAATAATCTGTCAAAAAAGAGTGCTCTATACAAGCCTGACGAGATATTAGCTCTATTAAATAAAGCGGCGACATCCATCGGAGAGAGTACGGTGATTTCTCATGTAGATGATAAAGCGGACAATATTGGTGATATTCTCTTTGCCGACCCTGTAAAAACATCGATTGTATTTGATAATGCAGGTATGAACAAGAATACCTTGTTAACAAAATGGTATGTTGATTTGCTGACCAATTTTGATAATAAAGGCGTTGAAGATCCCCGGGCGGATAAGTTGATTCCCTGGGCGGAGTTTGGTTTCCCTAAGAAATTTGTGCGTTCCAAAGGAGTGGATATGCAGTCTAAAATTCGGATGGAATCTGGTCCAATCGCGTCTTCTTATAATGATAAGGATGTTGCCATTGAAAGTAATGGACGGACTATCGCTCCGCACTCTTGGTATATTAATCATGCGCAAACTGCGCGTTGGGGAGACACGGCGTACGTTTCGATAAAAAGTAGTTCAATAGGATATGACGGTGATGTCTCTGATATTGCAAGATGGAATGATGGTACGGTGGCAGCTTCAGGAACCTTTTATACGAGACCCGATGCACCTACACATCTGGTAGCTTATCCTGAAATGTGTTTCATTAAAGCTGAAGTCTTATTCAATAAGGGCGATAAAGCGGGGGCTTTCAACGCTTATAAGGAAGGTATTAAGGCGCATATCGACTTAATGAATGTTAAATTAAATGCCTATGGAAATATTAATGTGAGCAAGTCGCCGATGAGTCAAGCAAAAATTGATAAGTTCATGAGTGAAGGAATAGGTACTCCCGCTGATATAACCTTAGCTAAAATAATGACTCAAAAATTTATTGCTTTATCGTTTTCACAACAAAATTGGAATGATATGCGACGCTATGATTTCAATCGGTCTGTGTACCCTGGTTGGGAAGTGCCGTATGAGTATACAGTAACTGCGGCGGCTAAAATTAAAATACCAGCAGGAAAGCAGTTTAGAAGAGTGCGGCAAGTATCCCATGAGATCAATTACAATGCTGAAAATTTGGCTAAATCTCATCCAAATGCCCTTAATGATGATATATGGTCATTTCCGGTTTGGTGGGATATCAAAGAGTAGTTTATATATTTTAGAAAGCCGCAATAGCGGCTTTCTTTTATCAAATAGTTTTGTTATGAGATTGATTATGAAATTTCTGATTGTGTTAATGCCCTATGTATTGGCAGCACAATCACCCAAAATAATCCAAAAACCAATCTCTTGGAATCAGGAGCGCGTGCAGCTTTCCTTGGATTATCTGAAAAATAGACACGGACTAAACCAGTCTGCACCAACAATACAGCCTAGAATGGTAGTGGTGCACTGGACCGCGAACAATAGCGTGAAAGCAACGTTTAACACGTTTAATCCCGTAAGGCTACCGGGAAGGCCGGAGCTTACAAAAGCAAGTGCGCTGAATGTCTCTTCTCAGTTTGTCATTGATCGTGATGGAACGATCTACCAGTTTTTGCCGGATACAATTTTTGCCCGGCATACGATCGGATTAAATTACTGTGCGATTGGTATTGAAAATATCGGCAGCCGCCAACACCCTTTGACGGCAGCGCAGCTAAAAGCAAATGAAGAATTGATCCGTCATTTAAGTAAGAAATATGCCATCGAATATGTGATAGGTCATCACGAATATCAGCGATTCAAAAAGACCGCATGGTGGAAAGAAACAGATCCAAATTATATAACCGGAAAAGATGATCCGGGAGATCAGTTTATGATCGATTTGCGTGGTAGATTAGATGATTTAAAACTAAAGAGGTTGCCGTAGTGCTTCCTCTTCGGTTTTATTTATTGCTTACCTAGCTTCATTACTCCCTTCCGCACAGCGAGATAAACAAACGCCGAGTGTCAACGAAATAGGATTCCTCGTAAAATAATCTATAATTACTGATTAGCAAAGGCTGCCGGTTTTTTTGGCAGCCTTTGCTATTTCATTACCTAATTTTTTGGGATCTTTCTTCTTGATATTGAATTGATAAACAAATTGCTATGGTGATATATTTCTGATTTGTGCGTTATTATGAGGGCTTTGTGTTATGCATTGATTTTGTAATAAATATGTTACATACTAGTGTGCATATAACACTATCTATGCTGTGTATATTATTTTTATATTTCTGTAACTTGCTGTGTGTGTTTGTTATATGGTTGTAAACGTTATTTTTCATGCCGAATTAAGATGTGGGATCTCTCTTGTTTGTGTTATGATAAATAAGTGAACACTTACTTTCTTTTGCGTTTTTATGAGTATTTGAGTTTTAAAAACGAAAAGATCTATCTACTTTTATTCGGAATTTCAATTATTCATGCATAAAGCTGCATTTATGCATGGCAAATAGTCTATTTATGATGAAACATACCTTACTAAAATTAACCTTTGCGGTCGCCTTTTTAGCTTCTGTCTCTTGCGGTACATCCCTGCGTTCGGGGCAGTTGCACAAACATGAGTTAGCGTCAGATGATCAGACAGATGGGCGTATCGTTACGGGGGCCGATCAGTTAGCTTTATACCTTCCGCAATTAAAAGGAAAGAAGGTGGGGATCATGGGAAATCAGACTTCTGTTGTAGGACCTGATAAGGGGCATCTGGTGGATGTGCTTTTGGAAAACCAGATTGATCTAAAGTTTGCTTTTGCTCCTGAGCATGGCTTTCGTGGAAATGTAGAGCGGGGTGAAAAGTTTGGCAACGATGTGGATCACAAAACCGGTTTGCCTTTATTTACTTTATATGGCGGCAATAAGAAGCAGGATTCTATTGTCAATTCCATTGATGTGATGATATTTGATCTTCAAGATGTAGGGGCTCGTTTCTACACGTATATCACCTCATTGCATCGTGTGATGGAGTTATGCGCTAAGCATAATAAAAAGCTCATTGTTCTGGATCGTCCTAATCCAAACGGTGACCAAGTGGATGGTCCGGTACGACATGATGATAAATTCAAATCGGATGTGTCCTGGCATAAGATTGCGATGATCCACGGGTTGACCATCGGCGAACTTGCGCAGATGATCAACGGCGAGAAATGGCTGGAAAATGGACGCCAGGCTGATCTTCAGGTCGTAAAGGTGCAGAATTGGGATCACACTAAAATGTATACACTGCCGGTGATACCATCGCCGAGTCTGCCTAATCAGCTTTCTGTGCGCCTGTATCTTTCGCTCTGCCTCTTTGAGGGAACCGATATTTCAGTAGGCCGGGGAACCGACTGGCCGTTTCAGGTATTAGGGTATACCAATCCCGTTTACGGCTCTTTTACATTTACACCCGGTGAACGCCATGGTATGTCGAAACATGTGGAAGGTAAAGGCGCTGTAAATTATGGTGTTGATCTGCGGCATCTAGTTCCGGAAGAACAGAAGTTCACCTTGAAATATTTGCTGGATTTCTATCAGAAGACGCCTGATAAAAGTACTTTTTTTGCGCGGCCAGAATTTTTTGATAAGCTGGCAGGGACTGACCAGCTGAGAAAGCAGATGATTGAAGGTAAATCCGAAACAGAGATCCGGGCATCTTGGGCAGCCGATTTGAAAGCATATAAGCAGATGCGTAAACAGTATCTATTATATCCTGATTTTGAATAAGAATTACAACTAACAATATTAACGAGATCATTTATTTTAAAACTCTATAATCAATGAGAAAATTTGTATTATTTTCTGTTGCTCTTGGATTGAGTTTTCCTTCTGAATCCTATTCTTTCGTCAAGAAGGAGGGGACACTGAGCGGCGCCAAGCTTGCGAGCTCTTTGTCGCGCTCTACGTCGAAAGCTACGGTTCAAAATACGGTGCAAGGTACTGTAACGGATGGAAAAGGCCCAGTCTCAGAAGTGAGCGTTTCTGTAATCGGCGGCACGGCATCTACCAAAACGGATGCACAGGGGCGTTTCAAGATTACAGCTGCTGTGGGAAGCAAACTGCGTTTTTCGTCCATAGGATATATTTCGCAGGACGTTACGGTAACCTCAAATTCTATGAACGTGACCTTGGTCGAGGACAATAAGTCGTTGGATGAGGTTGTAGTGGTAGGTTATGGAACACAAAAGAAAGGGAATCTGACGGGGGCTGTCGCTTCAATCAATATTAAAGAAACAATGCAGGGGCGGCCTATCGCTGATGCGGGTAGGGCGATGCAGGGTACAACACCTGGATTAAGTATTACTATCCCTAATGGGGAGGTGGGTTCCGATCCAACAATTAAAATTCGTGGTCAGATAGGTTCCATCAATGGCTTAAGTAATCCCCTGATTTTGTTGGATAATGTCGAAATTCCGAGTATCAATGTGGTCAATCCTGATGATATCGAATCTATAACCGTTTTAAAGGATGCGGCCGCTTCTTCTATTTATGGTGCTAAGGCTGCTTTTGGGGTTATTTTGATAACGACAAAGCAGGGTGCTAAAACAGAAAGTAATACCATAAGCTATTCGAATAACTTCTCGTTTCAGAATCCATTTAAGAAATATGAAATGGGTACTTTGGATGCGTTGCGTTATTCTTTGGATGCAGCAAAGCGAGAAGGAAATAATTTCGTGGGCGCATTCTATAAAATTAATGAAGAAAGTTATCAAAAAGCCGTCGAATGGCAGGATAAGTATGGTAGCTCTATTGGAAAGAACGATCCGACTTTGTATGGACGAGACTGGTATTATGATCCAGCGACTGGGTATAAATATGGTGTGAGAACGTATGATCCATTTGATTATATGATCCGTGAATGGGCTCCAACGCAACAACATAACCTGTCATTATCTGGAAAATCTGGCAAAACATCCTATAACGTGGGGTTGGGACTGCTTGATCAATCAGGGATGCTGAAAACAAACACAGACCAGTTCTCGCGCTATAACGCATCTGTTCGGGTTACTAGTGAGTTAAATAAGTATATTACGGCTCGGGCTGGAGCTATTTATTCACGTACGAATAAACAGTATCCGTATGCGACGAATTCCACAACGGCGGACCCATGGTTGTATATGTATAGATGGAGTTCCTTGTATCCATATGGAAACGATGGTGATGGAGATCCAATCCGTAGCCCTGCTTACGAAACAGGGGCAGCAAACGTAGCTAGTCAGGTCAAGAATTACCTAAATTTTAATGCAGGGGCCACAGTAAATTTCATGAAGAACTGGAAGCTTGATTTTGATTATACCCTGTCGAACCAAGAAATGCTGTGGAACCAACCGGGTACACGTTTTACGGCTGGAAATTCTTGGGGAGCACCGGTAAAGAAGTTGGATAAAGCGGGAAACCAGCTGTATGTGGATGAATCCGGTAACTATGTAGATGCATCAGCTACAGGTGCTATGCCGGCCTATGATTTGGATTATTTTACTTATACAGCTTCCGGGGCCAATCCGGATCATTACAGAAGAGACAATTCTAATATACTTCGGCATACAATAAATGCTTTTACAACATATAACTTAAACTTAGACGGTGGCCATGATTTTAAATTTATGTTAGGGCTCAACCGAATAGCTGAAAGAACTGAAAACTCGTGGACCCAAGTTACTAAATTGCTTGACATAAAGAATCCTCAGTTGACTTTTGGGTCAGGTACAGTTACGGGTTCGGGAGCAAAATTCTGGGAATCCCAGATTGGTTTCTTTGGTCGTGTTAATTATGCTTACAAAGATAAATATCTTTTCGAGGCTAATTTACGCAGGGATGGGTCTTCTAAATTTCCGACCGACTTGAGGTGGAAATGGTATCCTTCAGTATCTGCAGGTTGGGTGGTGTCGCAAGAGCCGTTCATGGACTGGTCCAGCGAGTTTATGAATCAGCTGAAAATCCGTGGATCATGGGGTAGTATTGGTGACCAATCGGTATCTAATGCTTTATACACTAGTTTTATGGAGAATGCTCAATCTACATGGATCGGTAATGCGGGTGATAGAACTTGGTATGTTGGTTCGCCAGCAGCGGTGTTGTCTGCTATTGGCTGGCAGGACATCGCTACATTAGATTTAGGTTTTGATGCGCGTTTCCTTAAAAATCAGTTAGGCTTTGTGTTCGACTGGTATCAAAGGGATACTAAGAACATGATTGTGCCTATGGAGGGAGTGGCTGCTACATTCGGTTCCAAGGCACCGATGGGAAACTTTGGTGCTTTAAGGACGCGCGGATGGGAGTTTGCTGTGGACTACAATCACCGTTTTGAAAATGGATTGGGTATCAACTTACGGGCAAATATCTCAGACGCGAAATCTGTCATAACTAAATATGGTACGACAACAATAGTTACCGAAAACTATAGCGGTAAAACCTACGGAGAGATTTGGGGCTATGAAACCGATCGCCTATATCAAAGTAGTGATTTTGTGTACAAAAACGGAGAACTGGTTACTGTTGAAGTAGATAAAAAGATTATGAATCAGCTTGCAGATCCGAATGGAGCTTATCAAAGCTGGGTGCAGAATTCTGCTAATTTCACTTTTGGTCCCGGAGATGTTAAGTTTAAGGACTTAAATGGCGATGGTAGGATAGATAATGGTAAGAAGACGCTCGCTGATCATGGTGATTTAAAAGTGATCGGTAATTCAACGCCGCGGTATGAATATGGTTTTAGGCTCGGCGCTGATTTCAAAGGGTTCGATATTTCAGCTTTCTTTCAGGGTGTGGGTAGCAGACAGGTTTGGGGGACAGGATTTTTAGCTCAGCCCGGTTTCAATGCTTCCGATGGTGCTATGCCGGCAGCGATGGCTTCAAATTATTGGACTAAAGACCGGACCGATGCGTTTTATCCAGCGCCTTTTAATAATGCTGGTACAAATGATATCAACAATATGCAAGTGCAGAGCCGTTATTTGCTTGATATGTCTTACTTGCGTGTGAAGAATCTAACGCTGGGTTATACTATTCCGGCGGGTACATTAAAGCGGATTGGAATTAGTAATTTGCGAGTTTATACGGCATTGGAAAACTTCTTTACATGGGATAAACTAAACGGTTTGCCAATCGATCCAGAGGCTGTAGATGGGGTGAATATGTTTGTCGATGCAGCAAAAAATAATTACAATAGTGGCCGTACAGGAGTGGGGACGCCAACTTTCAAATCTGCCTCCGTAGGTGTTCAATTGACATTCTAACTAATTTTATCATGAAATTAAAAGTTTTATATATACTACTAGCGGGTTCTATGGGGTTGACAGGCTGTAATAGTCTATTGGACCGGCCGGCGCTAGATAAAATTACTGATGGGCAAGGGCTTTATTGGAGAGATGAAAATGACCTCCGGTTGTTTGCCAACGGTTTTTATACACAATATTTTAATGGTTATAACAGTTCGTATACAACAGACTATACGCCTGTGAGGGGGTATAACTTTTCGGATGACCTGACTTTCAGTGGTCAGCAGACTAGTTTTGAAAACTCCATTCCGGATTCTAGATATTCCGTTGCCGAAGCTGGTGACTGGCTGAGCTTGTATGCCGGACCTACCTGGAATTTTTCTTGGGTGCGGAAGTCAAATATTTTCTTGGACCGTTTGGAAAACATGGCCAAACCAAATCTGACTCCGGAGCAATATAATCACTGGACAGCTGTAGCACGTTTTTTTAAAGGGTTTGAGTATTCCCGCCTTGTTTCCGTATTTGGCGATGTGCCTTATTTTGAAAAAGAAGTCGCGGCTGCCGATTTTGCTACTCAGTATAAAGACCGCGATAACCGTGGTGTGGTAATGGACCGCGTGTACGATGATTTTGTGTTTGTGTTGCAAAACATGCGCAATGATGATGGTGCCAATGTGTTGAATAAATATGTGGCTGCCTCTTTTATTTCTCGATTGATGCTGTTTGAGGGGTCTTGGCAGAAATATCACGGCCTTGATCAAGCAAGAGCAAAAAAATACTTGGAGCTAGCCCAAAACGCCGCTGAGATTGTTATGGCATCGGGAAAATTCTCGTTTTCTTCAGATTTCAAAAGCCTGTTTTCTTCGCAGGATTTGAATAGCAATAAGGAGGTTATTATGTATCGTAAGTATGATGCGTCTGTAAATGTTCTTCACGCAATAGGTTCCTACCAAAATGGTATTGAAGCGCAGGCATCGGCGCCGAACTTAAAATTGGTGAAAGAGTTTCTGTGTGTTGATGGTAAGCCATTTATGGCATCATCCATAGAGAATGCTGCAGATTTCTCGCTTGCAAGTTTAGCAAAAACCCGTGATCCTCGTTTTGAAGCATCATTTGATACCGATTTAAATACTAAAGCGTCAACATTTGTTTATGGTACAAAGTATGTTGCGCGCAATGGTTATAAAATTACAAGTGCAAATCCTGACTATTCAAAATGGAATTCTAATACAAATACTTCGGATGCACCCGTTATTCGATATGCGGAGGTGGTATTGAACTGGTTGGAGGCAAAGGAAATCCTCGCAGAATTTTTTGGTGGTGCGCCTGTAAGTCAAACAGACATAGATAAATCTATTAATGCGATCCGTAACAGGCCTTTGGATGAGACGGCTATTGCGAAAGGAGTGAAGAAAACGGCTCCACTTCAGTTGGGTGCCATTGCAAATGATCCATTGCGTGATGCAGATGTTTCATCTCTGATGTGGGAAATTCGCCGTGAACGACGAATGGAATTTGTTTTTGAATATTCACGGCTAATGGATCTAAGACGATGGAAAAAACTTAATTATATGGATTTTTCCAAAAATACCGATTATTT
>PJUF01000976.1_pt1 | contig 16522 bp, 19 predicted proteins | sample 1512191 | NCBI WGS metagenome assembly PJUF01 (sample SAMN08177673, study PRJNA422409) | Feces metagenome, whole genome shotgun sequencing project. | isolation source: Chicken feces (3) enriched on wood chips | host: Gallus gallus | place: USA: Madison | collected 2015-01-15 | reverse complement strand
CCGCATCGAGTTCGAGCGGCATCTGCAGCGAGCGCGCGAACAGGTTCATCGTCCCGGCCGGCAGCACCGCGAGAGGCACGCCCTGCGCGTAGGCGATCCCGGCGGCCGCCGAGATCGTCCCGTCGCCCCCGCCGGCAACGAGGACGTCCGCCTCGGCGGCGGCACGCGCCAAGGCGTCGAGCAGCCCCTCGCCCTCGACCACCCGCGGCTCGAAGCGATGGCCGTGCGCCGCGAAGATGTCCACCGCACGGGCGGCGAACGCCTCCATGTCGGTCGTCCGGAACGTTCCGCCGTCGCGATTGAGCACGCCGATGAAGCGCATTGTCATGTCTCTGAAAGGCCCGGTAGACAACGGCGGAGACCGGCGCTTCGTTCCGGCTAGATCAGTGGCCGCTGCCGCTCCGGCAGGCCGTCCCAGCCGGCCAGCGCCATCAGCCCGCGCACGTCGATGACTTCGCACGCCCTGTCGTGCCAGCGGATGAGACGGCGCTCGGCGAGCTTGCGCAGGGTCTTGTTCGTATGAACGATCGACAGCCCCAGCGTATCGGCGACATGCTGCTGCGTGATGGGGATGAGCAGCGCCCTGGTGCTGGCGATGCCCACCGCCGTGGCGCGCTGGTGGAGTACGGCGATGAGATAGGCCGCCCGCTCGAGCGCCGTACGTCGGCCGAGGCTCAGGAGGTTCTCGTCGAGCATGCGCTCCTCGCGCGAGGCGATCCACGTCACGTCGAAGCTGAGGCCCGGCTGGCTGCGGAACAGCTCGTGCATGCGGTCGCGCTGGAACACGCACAGCACCACTGGCGACAGTGCCTCGACGGAGTGTTCCATGGCGCCGATCACCGTGCCCTGCAGGCCGATGAGATCGCCCGGCAGGCAGTAATTGAGGATCTGCCGGCGCCCGTCCGCCAGCATCTTGAAGCGGAAGGCCCAACCCGACAGCAGGGTGAAGAGCTGGGCGCTGTGCGCCCCTTCCGAGAGGATTGTGGCCCCCGCCTCGATGACCAGCTCACCGCGCTTGAAGGCCGCGACAAAGCTCAGCTCCTCGGGGCTGAAGGGCCGGAAACACGGCATGGCGCGCAACGGGCATTGCGTGCACGGCACGCGGCGGGTCGAGACGGGCAGAATGACGCTCACTTTTGCCCTATCCTCGCCATTTCGCACCTCAAGCGCAAACGCCGACGCTTGCATGCAAGTTGCCGGCTTGCACGCATGTCTTTTTTAAATGACGAATGGTACGGCGCCCGGCACTTGCGAGGGGTTGCGGAACCGAACGATGCTATCGAGCCAACGTCTGCTGATTATTGAGGAAGTGTCGCTGATCGCCCTGGACATCCAGCGCGCGGTCGAGGGCGCCAATGCCGGTGCTGCCGTGTTCGCGCGGGACTTCCGCGAAGCCGCAGGCCTCGTCGACAGGTTCGGCGACTTCGACCTCGCCATCGTCAACCCGCCCACGCCCGGCACGCCGGAAATGCAGATCGCCGCGCAGCTGGCGGCGGCCTGCCCGGCCATCGTCATCTGCACGGCGGCCAGCGTCGAGCTGGCGGAAACGGCCCTCGCCGGTGCCGAGATCGTGGCAAAGCCCTTTTCGGACGAAATGCTGCTGGCAGCTTGCCGGCGCGCGCTGGAGCGTCGCCGAGCCTAGAAGCTGTGCGTCGTCACCTGCGCCGATACCGCGTCCGGCCCGTAATCGGCCTCGCCGGTGATGCCGAGCTGGTCCTGCAGGCGCGTGCGCGCCCGGCTGACCCGGCTTTTCATCGTGCCGACGGCGCAGTGGCAAATCTCCGCGGCCTCCTCGTAGGAAAAGCCCGAGGCCCCGATAAGGACGATGGCCTCGCGCTGGTCCGGCGGCAGGCTGTCGAGGGCCTTCTTGAAATCCGCCATGTCGAGGACGCCATACTGGGACGGATGCACGGACATGCGCTCGGTAAACGCGCCGTCGGTGTCCTGCACCTCGCGGCCGCGCTTGCGCATCTGGCTGTAGAACTCGTTGCGCAGGATCGTGAACAGCCAGGCCTTGATATTGGTGCCCATCTGGAAGCTGTCCTGCTTCGCCCAAGCCTTCATCATCGTATCCTGAACGAGGTCGTCCGCCTTGTCGTGGCGGCCGCTCAGGGAAACGGCAAAGGCGCGGAGCGAGGGCAGCGTGGCCAGGAGCTCCCGCTTGAAGGACGGGGTTTCTTCCAAGGTCAATTGCCCTTCCGCTTGCCGGCGCGCTCGACCTGGTCGAGTTTCTCCAGCAGATCCAGGAACTTGTCCGGGATGGGCTGGTCCTGCACTGCGCCATAGAAAGCGCGCAGCTTTGCGCCGATGTCGGAATTCGGGCCAAGCCCATCGTCCGTGCGCCGCGATCGCGGTACACTCATCTCGTTCATCTTCGTTTTGTCTTTCACTACCCGGACCTGTGAAGCAGAGTGACGCTAGACTCTGACGTGCTAGCATAAATGCCCGGCGCCTCGGAAAGTTCCGGCGCCGTGGAACGAAAGCCAATCTGCCTCGTTGCAGCGTGGGTTGGGTTACCAAGCGTCAAAGGGAGCACATAATGACCTTGTCGATGCGGATTGCTCCGCACCTGCCGTATCTGCGGCGGTTTTCGCGCGCGGCCACGGGATCCCAAACCTCTGGTGATGCGTATGTCGCAGCCACGCTCGAAGCCCTGATTGCAGACGTCTCGATCTTCCCCGAAGCGTCCAGCGACAGGATTGCGCTCTACAAGCTCTTCTCCAAGCTTTTTTCGTCGTCGGTCGTGAAAATTCCTGCGCCGCCGCCCCATTTCGTCTGGGAGCAGCGCGCGGCGCGCAACCTCGCCAACCTCGCCCCCAAGCCACGGCAGGCCTTCCTGCTCGTGTCGGTCGAGGGGTTCACCAACGAGCAGGCGGCCGAGATTCTCGACGTCCCGGACGACGAGTTCACCACTCTCCTCGAAGACGCCTCGCGCGAGATTTCGCGGCAGGTGGCCACCGACATCCTCATCATCGAGGACGAGCCGCTGATCGCCATGGACATCGAGCAACTCGTCGAATCCCTCGGCCATCGCGTCGTCGGCATCGCCCGCACCCACAAGGAGGCCGTGGCCCTCTACGCCAAGACCACGCCCAAGATGATCCTCGCCGATATCCAGCTCGCCGACGGATCCTCGGGTATCGATGCGGTCAACGACATCCTCTCGACCGAAGCGCTGCCGGTGATCTTCATCACCGCCTTCCCCGAACGGCTGCTCACCGGCGAACGTCCGGAGCCGACATTCCTCGTCACCAAGCCGTTCAACCCGGATATGGTGAAGGCCCTGATCAGCCAGGCGCTGTTCTTCGACGAAGGCTCGCGGGCGGCAGCTTAGGCGGCGGTCGTAAATCGGCAGTCGGTCGCGGCTGCCTTTACCCCCTTGCGCCTGCGGCGCGTTGCCGTCAGGTTCCGGCCATGACCGACGACGCTCTCCGCCCGCCCGTGATCGAACTCGACGCCATCCACAAGGCGTTCGGCGACATCGAGGTGCTCAAGGGCATATCGATGTGCGCCCGCGAGGGCGAGGTCGTGGCGCTCATCGGCTCGTCGGGCTCGGGCAAGTCGACGCTGCTGCGCTGCATCAACATGCTCGAGGTGCCCGACAGCGGCACCGTCAAGGTGGCCGGCGAGACCATCGCGCTGGCCGGCGTGCCGCCGCACCGCCACGTCGCCGACGAGGCGCAGATCCGCCGCATCCGCTCCGGCCTCGGCATGGTGTTCCAGCAGTTCAACCTGTGGAGCCACATGAGCGTTCTGCAGAACGTCATGGAAGCCCCCGTGCGTGTGCAGAAGCGCGACCGCGAGGAGGTGCGCGCCGAGGCGCTCGAGATGCTCGCCAAGGTCGGCATCGCCGACAAGGCCGAGAGCTACCCCGCCCAGCTCAGCGGCGGCCAGCAGCAGCGCGCCGCCATTGCCCGAGCCCTCTGCATCAACCCACGCGTCATGCTGTTCGATGAGCCCACCTCGGCGCTCGATCCCGAGCTCGAGGTCGAGGTGCTGCGCGTCATCAAGCTGCTCGCCGACGAGGGCCGCACAATGATTCTCGTCACCCACGACATGGACTTCGCCCGCACCGTGGCCGAGCGCGCCATCTTCCTGCATCTGGGCAAGATCGAGGAAGAGGGGCCGGTGGACGAGGTTTTCGGCTCCACCCGCTCGGCCCGGCTCAGGCAGTTCCTGAACGCCGGCACGCAGACATGATTTGACGCATACGTCATTTCGGCTAGCTTTGCCCCAGCCGTAGGCAAACAATGCGGCGTCGATCCAGGAGAAACGATCCATGAACAGGCTGATACTTGCCGCCGCCGCACTGGCGGCGCTGACCTTTGGGGCCAACGCGCAGACGGTGAAGCTGGCGACCGAGGGCGCCTACCCGCCCTACAATTATGTCGACGACGACGGCAATGTCGGCGGGCTCGACATCGATCTCGGCAACGAATTGTGCGTTCGCGCCGAGCTGACCTGCGAATGGGTCACCAACGAGTGGGACACGATCATTCCCAACCTGCTCGCCGGCAACTACGACGCCATCCTCGCCGACATGTCGATCACCGACGAGCGCCGCCAGACGATCGACTTCACCGAAAACTACTTCCCGCCCGATCCGTCGACCTATCTGTCGGCCGCAGGCACGACGTTCGACTATGACGCGCTGAACGGGCTCAAGATCGGCGCCCAGACCGGCACGATCCAGTCGGCCTATATCGACGAGAACCTCAAGGCCGACAACACGGTGCTGACCTACGACACCATCGACCAGGCCATCGCCGACCTCCATGCCGGCAATCTCGACCTGATCTTCGCGGACGGCTCCTTCATCAGCGAGCAGATCGCGGGCTCGAACGGTGCGCTCAAGGCCGATGGCCCCGAAGTGCTCATCGGCGAGGGCGCCGGCGTCGGCCTGCGCAAGGCCGATGACGAGCTCGAAGCCAAGCTCAATGCGGCCCTCCAGGAGATCAAGGCCGATGGCTGGCTCGATGCGCTGATCATCAAGTATTTCCCGGACATGGCCCCGGGGCCGATCTTCAAGCAGTAGAATCCGGCGCGGGCGGGAGCACGCTCCCGCCCGCCGCCAGTCGGGGGGCATTCACGTGCTGGTGGCCTATCTGCCGCAGACGCTGCAGGATGCGCTGGGTCCGGACATCGTGTTCTGGATCGGCTATCTCACCAACGGCAAGCATCTGGGCTGGTATGCGAGCGTGCAGTTCACGCTCTTCGCCGCCATCTTCGGCGCGCTGGTGGCGCTGCTGCTCGGCCTCGCCGCCGCCGCCCTGCGCAATGGCGGCCCGTGGCCGCTGCGCATGGTCGCTGCCGGCTACATCAACATCGTGCGCGGCGTGCCGGACGTGCTCTTCTTCCTGTTCTTTCCGCTCGCCTTCGAGCAGGCGGTGGAATGGCTATGGGCCACGCAGGTCTGCACGCCCGAGACGCTGGCCCTGAATGCCGGCCAATGGCCGCCCTGCGCCGACGCCAACTGGCGGCTGACCACTGTCGAATATCTCGTCATGGCGAGCGTGTCGCTCGGCATCGTCTACGGGGCCTTCGCCGCCAACGTCATTTCGGGCGCGTTGCGCGCCGTGCCCCACGGCCAGCTCGAAGCGGCCCGCGCCTACGGGCTGAGCCGCATGCAGGTGCTCTGGCGCGTCCATATAAGGCAGATGTGGATCTACGCCCTGCCCGGCCTGTCCAATGTCTGGATCCTGCTCATCAAGGCGACATCGCTGCTCTCGCTGCTGCAGATAATGGATTTCGTCACCTGGGCGCAGCGGCTGGGCGGTGCCAATTTCTCCCCCGTGGCCGGCCTCGTCCATGAGGATTGGCGCTGGCGCTACTATCTGGTGGTGCTGATCTTCTACATCGTCGTCACCTTCATCTCGGAGAAGGGCTTCGCGGCGCTGACCCGCCGGGTCAGCCGCGGCCTGCCCATCGGCGCACAGGACCCGGCATGAGCGTCCTCGAGCCGCTCCTCCACGAGGCGATGCTGCTGGCGCGGCCGGCGCTGTTCAATGTCTACTTCGCCGGCGCGGCGCTTCCCGTCGGCTTCGTGCTCGCCATCTTCGTTGCGCTCGGCAAGGCCTCGCGCAACCCGCTCGTCAACCGGCTGAGCCGCGCCTACATCTATTTCTTCCGCGGCTCGCCCTTCTTCATCCAGCTCTTCACCTTCTACTCGCTGATGCTGAGCTTCAACCTGTCGACCTGGAAGCCGCTCGGCATCGACTGGTTCGTGCTGCACCCGCTGTTCCTTGGGCCGGCGATCCTGGCGCTCAACACGACAGCCTATTCCGCCGAAATCTTCCACGGCGCGCTGAGGACGGTGCCGCGCGGCGAGGTGGAGGCGGCCCGCGCCTACGGCATGAGCCGGCGCCAGCGCTTCTGGTCGGTGACCTGGCCGCACATGATCCGCATCGCCTGGCCGGCCTATACCAACGAGATCGTCTTCACCTTCCACGCGACGGCGCTGATCTACTTCACCCTGCCGGTGATCGACAGCCAGCGCGACCTGATGAGCATGGCCGGCGACATGTTCCAGCGCGACTACAACGTCTTTCTGCACTACTCCGTCGCGGCGGCCTATTTCCTCGTCATCTCGCTGGCGATCTTCCACGTCTTCGGGCTCGTCTACACTCGCCTGATGCGGCACATGCCGCAGGCGGCCCGGCTCCGCTTCAGCTTCCGCCGGCTGGTCGGCTGAGCCTCAGCCGCGCAGCCCGAACTCGGCGTGCTCGAGCGCCGTCATGATGCCGCGCAGCTCGGCCAGCCCCTTGAGACGCCCGATCGTCGGATAGCCCGGCTGCGAGCGCCGGCCGAGATCGTCGAGGATGTCCTGTCCGTGATCGGGTCGCATCGGGATGGTGTGGTCGGCCCGCCCCGCCGCCCGGCGCGTGCGCTCCTCCGTGAGGATCGCCGCGATCAGCGCCACCATGTCCGTATCGCCCGCCAGATGCTCGGCCTCGAAGAAGGAGCCGGCGAGCGCCGGCGTGTCGCGCTTGACGTTGCGCAGGTGGATGAAATGCACCTTGTCGCCCAGCCGCTGCATCATGCCCGGCAGGTCGTTGTCCGGCCGTGCCCCGAGCGACCCCGAACATAGCGTCACGCCATTGGCCGGCGAGTCGACCGCCTTGACCATGTAGGCGTAGTCCGCCTCGGTGGACATGATGCGCGGTAGGCCGAGCAGCGGGAACGGCGGGTCGTCCGGATGGCAGCAGAGCCTGAGCCCGAGCCGCTCGGCGACCGGCACGACCTCGGACAGGAAGTCGACGAAATGCTGGCGCAGCTGATCGGGCGAGATGCCGCCATACTCATCGAGATGGGCCTGCACGTCGCTGAGGCTGAGGCTCTCGGTGGAGCCGGGCAGCCCCATCGTGACGTTGCGCGCGAGCGTATCGCGCTGCGCGTCGGTCAGGCCCTGGAAGCGGCGCGCCGCCTCGTCGCGCACCTCCTCGGAAAAATCCTCCGCGGCGCCGCGGCGGGCCAGGATGTGGATGTCGAAAACCGCGAAGTCGTTGATGTCGAAGCGCATCGCCGTGCCCCCGCTGGCGACCCGATGCCGCAGCTCGGTACGCGTCCAGTCGAGCACCGGCATGAAATTGTAGCAGACCACCTCGAGCCCCGCCTGTGCGACGGCCTCGAGCGAGGTCTTGTAGTTGGAGATATGGGCGCGCCAGTCGTTCTTCTGCTTCTTGATGTCTTCGGAGACAGGCAGGCTCTCGATGACTTCCCAGGCAATGCCGGAGGGCGATCCGTCCTTGCGCACGCTGATCTGCTGCTGCCGTGCGGCAATCTCCCCCTGGGTCCACGCCACTCCGTTGGGCACGTGATGAAGCGCCGTCACCACGCCTTCGGCCCCTGCCTGCACGATGTCGTCGATACTCGCGAGATCCGGCGGGCCGAACCAGCGCCAGGTCTGTCTCATATGAACTCTCTCCTAGTGTCCGAACGCCATGTTCGGCAGCCACAACACCACCTCCGGAAAGAAGGTGAGCACGGCGATCAGCGCGACCACCGCGGCAATGAATGGGATCGACTCCATGGAGTACTCCTCGATGGAGACATCCATCAGAGCGCAGACGGCGAACATCGCCGAGCCCGATGGCCACGTCATACCGCCCAGCGTCACGATAGACATCATCAGGATGCCGAAATGCACAGGGTCCATGCCCACCTGCATGACGATCGGCACGAAAATGGGCGTCAGCAGCAGCACCATCACCGTCGAATCGAGCGCCAGTCCCGCCAGCAGCAGGAACAGCAGGATCACCAGCACGATGATGTTGGGGTCGGTGATGCCGTTGAGCATGACCGTGGCGAGCTGCTGCGGCGCCTGCAGGTAGATCACCGCGAACCCCACCATGCCCGACATGAGGATGATGAGCATGATCAGCCCGACATCGGACGCGGCGTGCCCGAACGCCTTCCACACCTTCTCCAGCGTCAGCTCGCGATGCGCGATGAAGCCGACGGCCAGCGCGTAGACGACGGCGAAGGCGCCAACCTCGGACGGCGTGAACAGGCCGCCGCGGATGGACAGCACGAGCGCGACGGGAAACAGCAGCGCCCATTTCGCCTGCCAGACGGCGACCGCGATGGCCTTGAAGGTGGGCTTCTCACTGTCGGCGATGACATATTTGCGCTTCTTGGCGATGAGGTAGGCGGTGACCATCAGCACCACCATCATCATCACGCCGGGGATCACGCCGGCGAGGAACAGCCGGCCGATGGAGACATTGCCCACATAGCCGTAGAGGATGAGCCCGATGGAGGGCGGAATTGTCGCCGTGATCAGCGAGCCGACGGCGATGGCGGCGGCGGAATAGCCCTTGCCGTAGCCCTTCGCCGTCATCGTCGGCCCGAGGATGCGCGCTTCCATCGCCGCGTCGGCGACGGCCGAGCCCGACACGCCCCCCATCAGCGTCGACAGCACGATGGCGACCTGGGCGAGCCCGCCCGACATCCAACCGACGGCGAGCAGCGAAATGCGCAGCAGCCGCTGGGTGATGCCGCTCTCGTTCATCAGATGGCCGGCGAGCACGAAGAAGGGCACGGCCAGCAGCGGAAAGCTCTGGCTCATCGTGGCGATCTTCTGCACGCCGATCGACATCGGCATGCCGGGTGTCGTGAGGAAGAAGATGAAGCCGGAGATGCCGGTGGCGAAGGCCACGGGCATGCCGATGGCCATCAGCACGACGAACAGGATTGTGATCAGGATCATGGCCTAGAGCTCCAGGATTTCGGGAGCATCCCTGTCGGAGGCGACGCGCGTATAGACGAGCTTGCCGCCCGCGATGTCGCGTTCGCGCCAGGCGATGATCATGTTGTAGATCAGCGACGCCGCCAGCAGCGCGCACCCCACCGGCACCGCCACGGTCACCCACGCATAGGAGAGGGTCGAATCGCCGAAGGTGCGTTCGCGGTTGAGCCAGGCGAGCTGGAAGCCCAGCACCACGAGCACGCCGAGAAAGCCCAGCGTCACGACGGAGCAGAACATCTCCAGCCAGAGCCTGTGCGGCGGCGACAGGTACTTGACGAGCACCTCCATGCCCAGATGCGATTTCTCGCGCATGGCGCGGCTGGCGCCCAGCATGCACAGCCAGATGAAGAGCAGCTGCGCCATGTCGACCGACCATGTCAGCGGATGGCCGAAGAACCGCATCAGCGCGGCGACGAAGACGAGACCGGTAATGGCCGCGAGCAGCAGCACACAGGCCGCGAGCTCGAGCTGTGAGAGGCGTTTGAGGACCATGATTTCACACCTTTGCCGGAAGCAGGGCTGCAACCCTGCTTCCGGACGAGGGGACGGTGGTGCCGAAGCTTACTCGGCGGCGATCTTCTGCACGGTGTCGCGCAGTTCGCCGTAGCCGAGCTTGTCGTAAACCCCTGCCGTGGCGTCCTTGAACACCTGCGTGTCGATGGCATTGATCGTCATGCCGTCGGCCGCGAGATTGGCCTCGATCTGGGCCAGCGCGTCGCGCGTGCCATACGAGCCGACATCGCCGCCCTTGAGCGCCTCGTCGCGCAGCACCTGCTGCAGGTCGCCCGGCAGCGAATCGAACCAGCTGCCGCTCGTCACCATGCCGGTGATGAGGTTGATGTGGCCCGTCTTGGTCAGCACCTTCGTCACCTCGAACAGCTTGGCGCCTTCGCCGGCGGGAAGCTGCGCCTCGGCGCCGTCCAGCGCCCTCTGCTCGAGCGCCGAATAGACTTCGGCGAACGGCATCGGCGTCGGCACGGCGCCCATTGCCGTCACTGTCTCGGTCCACACGGGCGAGCCGATGGTGCGCACGCGCACGCCCGCGAGGTCCGCCGGGGTATGCACCTCGACATTCGTCCACAAATGCCGTTCGCCCTGCCACCAGTTGAAGCTGAGCACCTGGAGCTGGGCGACATCGTGGAGTCGCGTCACCCATTCCTCGAACAGCGGCGACACGGCGACCTTGCGCACGCCGTCATAGCCGTCGGCGAGATAGGGCGCGCCCATGATGCCGAACTCGTTGACATAGGTCGCGAGCCGGCCGCCATCGACGATGACCGCGACAGGAGCGCCGGCGCGGGCCTGCTCCAGCACGTCCTCGTCCGGACCGAGCTGCGAATTCGGGAAAAGCTTGACCTCGATGCGGCCGCCGCTGGCATCGGCGACGCCGCTCGCGAAACTCTCGAGCCCGGCATAGAGCGGGTCGGAGGTCGCGAGTGCGGTATTGACGCTGAGCGTGTAGTCGGCTGCAAAGGCGGGAACAGGCGCGACAATGACGACCGCGCCTGCCGCCACAAGGGCGTGCATGGCAGTAAGTTTCATCTGTAATCCTCCCATCTCGACCCCACGGGGGGCCGATTGCGGCGACGCAAGTATGGTAGTATCCTGGAAGTCAATATGACTGCGAAAGAACTTTCACTGCTCGAGGACGACCCCGGCGCCGCCCGCGTCGGGCGCATGGGCACGCGCGTTTTCGACGCCATCCGCCAGGCCATCGTGCAGCTCCATTTCCGCCCGGGAAACCTGCTTTCCGAGGCCGAAGTCGCCCGCCAGCTGGGCGTGTCGCGCCAGCCCGTGCGCGAGGCTTTCATCAAGCTCGCCGAGGTCGGGCTGGTCGAGGTGAAGCCGCAGCGCGGCACCTTCGTCATGCTGATCTCGATCCGCCAGGTGCAGAATGTCCGCTTCATCCGCGAAGCGATCGAGGTGGCGGTGGTGCGCAAGGCCGCGCTCGAGGCCTCGCCCAAGCGCATCGAGGAATTCCGCGCGCTGGTGGAGGCGCAGCGCGAGGCAGAACGGCGTTCCGACCACATGGAGTTCCTGCGGCTCGACGAGGCCTTTCACCAGGCCCTCGCCCATGCCGTCGACACCGACTACGCCTGGCGCGTGCTCGAAAACCTCAAGGCCCAGATGGACCGCGTGCGCCATCTCTCCATGCCCGACGCGACGCCCGTCGACGTGCTCGTCGGCCAGCACGCCGCCATCATCGATGCCATCGCCCGGCACGCGCCCGATGCCGCCGAGGCGGCGATGCGCACCCATCTGAGCGAAATCCTGCTGTCGCTGCCGCGGCTGGCGCAGGCCCATCCCGAACTGTTCTCGGACTGAACACGGCAAAACGGGCGAAGGGGAATGCCCCTTCGCCCGCCCTGGCTTTCGGTTTGTGGTGGCGTCAGGCCGAAAGACGCTGGCCGCTCTCGCTGTCGAACAGATGCACGGCCTTGCCCTCGGGGCGGATCTTGAGCGATTCGCCCGGCCGCGTGGTGATGCGCTCGCGGAAGGCGCCCATGATCTCGTGCCCCGCGAACTTGGCGACGACCTGCGTTTCCGACCCGGTCGGCTCGACCGTGAGGATCTCGGCCGGCACGCCGTCGGGATCGAGATGGAAATGCTCGGGGCGCACGCCCAGCGTCACCGGGCGGCCGACCGAATTGCTCGGCACGACAGTGAGCCCGACGCGGGTGCCGTCGGTGGCCACGAAGTCGCTGCCGTCCATCGTCCCCTGCAGCATGTTCATCGCCGGTGAGCCGATGAAACCGGCCACGAACAGGTTCGCCGGACGATCGTAGAGTTCCAGCGGCGAGCCGATCTGCTCGATCACGCCGTCATGCATGACCACGATCCTGTCGGCCATGGTCATGGCCTCGATCTGGTCGTGCGTCACATAGACGGTGGTGGTCTTCAGCCGCTGGTGATTCTGCTTGATCTCCGAGCGCATCTGCACGCGCAGCTTGGCGTCGAGGTTCGACAGCGGCTCGTCGAAGAGGAACACGGCCGGGTTGCGCACGATGGCGCGGCCCATGGCGACGCGCTGGCGCTGGCCACCCGACAGGTGGCGCGGATAGCGCTTGAGATAGGGTTCGAGGCCGAGGATCGACGCCGCATTGGCGACGCGCTTCTGCGTCTCTTCCTTGTTGACACGCTGCAGCTTGAGCGAAAAGCCCATGTTCTGCTCCACCGTCATATGCGGATAGAGCGCATAGGACTGGAACACCATCGCAATGTCGCGATCCTTCGGCGCCAGCGTGTTGACGACGCGGCCGCCGATCGAGATTTCGCCCGAGGTGATCTCCTCGAGCCCGGCGATCATGCGCAGCAGCGTCGACTTTCCGCAGCCCGACGGGCCGACGAGAATGACGAACTCGCCATCGGCGATGTCCACGGAAACGCCATGCAGCACCTCCATGTTGCCGTAGTTCTTGCGCACGTTGTTGATGCTGACCGCACCCATTCAACCCCTCCGATCTGCGCCGCTCCCGCCCCAGCGGCAGAATTTCGGCAATAGGAATGACGTCTGCCGACGCGGTCAGGGTTCCCCCCTCGCTCGGCGATGGCTCACGGTCGGCGACCCGACAACTCCGGCATGCGGCGCGTCCATCACCGAGTACGCTAACAGTAAAATCGAGCCGCCGTAAAGGGCGAAGATGCCCCGTGGGCGAAGGCTCCTTCACCCGGGGGGGGTTCGCCCCTGCCCCTTCGCCCGCCGGAGAGAGGGCGAGGAGGCCTGCTCAGGTCTTCGCTTGCCGGTCCGCCCTCAGCCCATCGCCTCGATGAGCATGGCCCGGTACTCGGCGGCGCTGGCGGCACGCGGATTCGTGGCGTGCGAATGGTCGGCAAGGGCACGCTCGACGACCCAGTCGAAATGATCCTCGCGCACGCCGAGCCCGGCGAGTCCCGGGGGAATGCCGAGGCGGCGGTTGAAGTCGTCGAGCGCCGCGTCGACGGCCGTGTCGATCCCCATCGCGGCCTTGAGTCGGTCGAGCTTGGCGCCGATTGCCGGCGCGTTGAAGCGCACGACGATGGGCATGAGGATGGCATTGAGCGTGCCGTGATGCAGCGACACGTCCTTGAGCCCGCCAAGGGCATGGCTGAGCGAATGCACGGCACCGAGCCCCTTCTGGAACGCGAGTCCGCCCATCAGTGCGCCCATCATCGTCTCGCTGCGCGCCGCGATATTTTCGCCCGCAGTCGTTGCCCGCTCGAGATTGCGCCAGATGCGCCCCGCGCCGTCGAGCGCCATGGCCTCTGCCGGCGGATTGTCGCGCGGCGAGCAGAGCGTTTCGATGCAGTGGCTGAGCGCGTCGAGGCCCGTGGCCGCCGTCAGCATGGGCGGCAGGCCCAGCGTCAGCTCGGGGTCGCAGATGGCACGCTTGGGGATGAGATGCGGCGAGATGATGCCGAGCTTGCGCCCGTCCTCCAGCGTCAGCAGCGCCGCGCGCCCCACCTCGGCGCCGGTGCCGGCTGTCGTCGGGATGGCGATCACCGGCGCCACCCTGTCGGTGATGCGCTCGAGCCCGCCATAGATGACGGCATAGCGTTCGAGATCGCCCTCGTGGGTGGCGAGCAGCGCCACGCCCTTGGCGAGGTCGATGGGCGAGCCGCCGCCGATGGCGACGATGCCGTCGCAGCCCTCGGCGCGGTAGACGGCCAGCGCGGCCTTCACCGCGGCCTCGGTGGGGTTCGGCGGCGTGTCGGCGAAAAGCGGCGTACCGGCCGGCAGCTGCGCCGCGGCGCGCGCGACGAGACCGGCGGCCAGCACCCCCTTGTCGGCGACCAGCAGCGGCCGCTGCATGGCCAGCTCCCGTGCCGCATCTGCGAGGCCGGCGAGCGACCCCGCGCCGAAATCGATGGTCGTGAGATAGGCGATTCTGCTCATCGGTGGCGATGCTCCCTTTCGTTCGGCGCCGATACCACGCGCGCCGGCCCCAGGCGAGTACCGTCCGCGACAAACCTATTCAATGCTGAACTTGGCTCGTTCAGGATTTGATGATAGGGACAAGTTCGGCTCGCGGTCGACGGGTCGCATAGGGGGAGGAACGGCTGTGGCGAACCATGGCGACGCGGCGCTCAAGCACCGCATTCCGGTGATCGACAGGATGATGGACGTGCTGGTCCAGCTCGAGCGGCGGGATGGCGGCCTCACCATCCGCGACCTCGTGGGCCAGCTCCACCTGCCGCGTACGACGATCTATCGCATCCTCAACACGCTGCAGATGCACGAGATGGTGCATCGCGACGAGAACGGCGCCTATCAGCTCGGCCGCAGGCTGCTGGGGCTCGCCGCGCATGTGGCGACCGGCGCCAGTGAGATCGATCTCGCCGCCGTGGCGCAGCCGGCGCTCGAACGCCTCGCCGACGACCTGGGCGAAGGCGTCAAGCTGTCGGTGCTCGACCGCGGTGTCGTCCTCGTGCTCGCCACCGCCCTCGGCCGGCGCGAATATGCACTCACGGTTGCCCCCGGGCAGCGCATGGAGGCACATGCCGGTGCTGCCGGCAAGCTGCTGCTCTCCTATCTGCCCACAAGCGAGCTCGCGACCTATCTTGCACGGCCGCTCGCGGCCTGCACGACGCGTACGCTCACCGACCCCAAGCGGCTGCGCCCGGAACTCTCGCGCGTGCGTCGTCTCGGCTGGGCCCACGACAAGGGCGAGACGGTGCCGTCCATCCATGCCTTCGCGGCGCCCGTCTTCGACACGCGCGGCGAGATGGTCGCCGCCCTCAGCGTACCCTTCCTCGCCGGTACCGAGCCGGACCGCATGGAGGAGATCCGCCTCGCGACGATCGCCAGCGCCAAGACGCTGACGGCGGACATCCCCGGGCCCGTGGCGCGCTGAGCGCGGGCGGCGGCCTCAGCGCACCTGCTCGTCATAGACGAACTTTGGCATACCCCAGTTGAACAGGATCGCCAGAGCCCGGAGCGTGAAGCCGATGGCGACGGCGGCGATCGTCACCACGTCGTGCGCCAGCCCGAGCTGCAGGCCAAGAAAGTAGATGGCCCCGGCGACGAGAGACACCGTGGCATAGAGTTCGCGCGAAAAGACGAGCGGAACGTCGTTGCACAGCACGTCGCGCATGATGCCGCCGGCGATGCCGGTGATCATGCCCGAGACGATGACGATAACCGGCGGCTGGCCCATCTCCATCGCCACGTTGCAGCCGATGACGGTGAAGACGACGAGCCCCAGCGCGTCGAGCAGCAGGAACGGCCAGCGCAGCCGCTCCATGAAGCGCGCCAGCGCGATCGTCACCAGCGCCGCGGCGCAGGCGATGAGCAGCAGGTTGGGGTCGGCGACCCAGCTCAGCGGATAGTGCCCGAGCAGCGTGTCGCGCAGCGTGCCGCCGCCGAGCGCCGTGACGGCGGCCAGCATGCACACGCCGAACCAGTCCATGCGCCGCCGGCCGGCAGCCAGTGCCGCCGTCATCGCCTCCGCGGCGATGGCGATGATGAAGATCGCGTGCAGCATTTCCGGCTTTCCTCTCGGGCTGGTGGCGGCCATTGTTAGCCGCGCGCCTCCCCACCGACAAGGAACGGCCAGATGCACAAGCCCCGGAGCATGCGTGCCCTCGAGGAGTTGGGCCGGGTGCGGCTCAGCGCCAGCTTCTTCATGCGCGATTTCCTCCATTCGGAGATCGCGAATTTCTACGGCATGCAGAACATCCCCGACGATCCGGACCTCGCCATTATGGCCGGCCGCAAGCTGTGCGAGGAAGCGCTCGAGCCGCTCTGCCGGCGTTTCGGCCGCATCTCGATCCGCTCGGGCTACCGCAGTCCCGAGGTCAACGGCTTCGGCAATGCGCACAAGCTGAACTGCGCCAGCAACGAGAGCAATTTCGCCGGCCATATCTGGGATCGCCGCACGGCAGCTGGCGAACTGGGCGCCTGCGCCACCATCGTCGTCCATGAACTTCTCCCATGGTACGAGCGCACCGGCCGCTGGGAAGCGATGGCTTGGTGGATTCACGACAACCTGCCCTATGACGAGCTCGAATTCTTCCCCAGGCTCGCCGCCTTCAACTACGGGCATGGCGACCGCCAGCGCCGCCGCATCCGCAGCTACATCCCGCCGCGCCGCGGCTGGCTGACCAAGCTGGACATGCCCAACGCTTCGGGCGACCATTCGACCGAATACGCAGACTGGTTGAGGAGCCTCGAAACCGCATGACGACCCACCGCTTCGTTCCGACCGCCTGGCACAACGTGCTGGCGACGCTGCCTCCTGCCCTGACGGTCGGGAGCGGCGACACGGTGGTGACGGAAACCGTCGACGCCCGCGGCTG
>PJUF01000972.1_pt1 | contig 16572 bp, 19 predicted proteins | sample 1512191 | NCBI WGS metagenome assembly PJUF01 (sample SAMN08177673, study PRJNA422409) | Feces metagenome, whole genome shotgun sequencing project. | isolation source: Chicken feces (3) enriched on wood chips | host: Gallus gallus | place: USA: Madison | collected 2015-01-15 | reverse complement strand
CTGTTTAAATTCTTCGCAAACTACATTCCGTTGCACTTCTAAACTTTTTTCAGAGAAAGCCAGATTTAACATTCTATCAGATTCCAGCCAAAAAGCAGTTTCTATATTTACCGCCGGAAGTGTGATATAATAGTTAGTTATATCATTACTGGTAAACGCGTTATTCTCGCCACCAACCATTTGCAAAGGCTCATCATAAGAAGGGATATTTATAGAACCGCCAAACATTAAATGCTCAAACAAATGTGCAAAACCGGTTTTATCTTCTTGCTCGTCTCTGGCTCCAACATCGTACAATACATTTAACACGGCCATTGGAGTAGTATGATCCGCGTGGATAATTACTCTTAGACCATTATTCAAAGTAAATTTTTCAAACTTTAGCATGCTTATCTTATGAAATGAGAAGCAACAAAACTATTAAAATAATATAAAAAGCGAAAAACATCATTTTTACGCAAATGAAACTTAAAAAGCTAAAAAATCGAGTATTTTTGCAATATGAATATTCCCAATTTACTTGACAAGGCACTGAATTTTGAGTTCTTAAGCCTTGAAGAAGGTATATATTTGTATCACCATGCCACAACTTCAGAGTTGATGTTTATTGGCAATGAGCTTAGGAAAAAACAAGTTCCGCATGGGAAGGTTACCTGGCAGATAGACAGAAATGTGAATACTACCAACGTTTGCATAGCTAATTGCAAATTTTGTAATTTTTTTAGAAGACCAGGACACAACGAAAGTTATATCACAGATATAGAGACTTATAAAAAGAAAATTGAGGAAACTTTTCTTTACGGTGGAGACCAGCTTTTACTACAAGGCGGCCATCATCCTGATTTAGGTCTGCAATTTTATGTGGATTTATTTAAGCAATTAAAAGAGCTTTATCCTACACTAAGACTGCATGCTTTAGGTCCGCCAGAAGTAGCCCATATATGCAAACTGGAAGGAATGAGCCATTACGATGTACTGAAAGCTTTACAGGACGCTGGCTTAGACTCTTTGCCAGGCGCTGGTGCAGAAATTTTAAACGATAGGGTGCGCAGATTAATTTCTAAGGGGAAATGTGGCGGGCAAGAATGGCTAGATGTTATGCGGGCAGCACATAAATTAAATATTGCAACTTCTGCTACCATGATGTTTGGCCACATAGAAACCATAGAAGAACGTTTTGAGCATTTGGTATGGATTAGAGAAGTACAATCTGAAAAACCAAAAAGCAACCATGGCTTTAAAGCTTTTATTCCGTGGCCTTTCCAGGACGATGGAACTTTATTGAAAAGAGTACGTGGAATTAGCAACAACGTAACCGGCGATGAGTATTTGAGAATGATAGCATTGAGCCGGATTATGCTTCCAAACATCCAAAATATTCAGGCTTCGTGGTTAACTGTAGGAAAGCATGTTGCCCAGCTTTGCTTGCATGCCGGCGCAAATGATTTTGGTTCTATCATGATTGAAGAAAATGTAGTAAGTGCGGCGGGTGCGCCACACCGTTTTACTTCTAACGGGATACAAGAGTCTATCCGGGAAGCTGGATTTGAGCCCCAGCTGCGTAACCAGTTATACGAGTGGAGAGAAAATGTTAATCTTATACAACAAGAGATAGATTATTAGCAGCATGATAGAGAAGTATATCGAGGCTTTAATATTTGCTTCTGATACCAGCATCCGATTGGAAGAAATAGCTATTTGTTTGCAAGCCGCTACTTCTGCAGATGTTTATGACGAAGAAATAAAGTCCTGCCTAGATAATATTAAAAAAAGGTATGATGACGAACAGCATGCAATAGAATTGGTGAAAACTGGTGGAGGTTACCAGTTTCTCACCAAAAAAAACATGCAGCCGGTTATCCAACAATTGCATATACAGCGCTCTAAAAAGAAGCTTAGTCAAGCGGCTTTAGAAACCTTGTCCATTATTGCTTACCGGCAGCCCATAACTAAATTAGAAATAGAACAAATTAGAGGTGTGAATTGTGATTATACGATTCAAAAGCTACTGGAAAAGGATTTTATAACACTTCAAGGCAAAGCCGAAGGCCCGGGAAGGCCTATTTTATATGGTTTAAGTGAGTACTTTTTAGATTATTTCGGAATCAACTCTGTATTGGATTTACCTCAATTAAAGGACATTGAGGGAACCGAACACATAGAAATTGGAGAAAAAAGCGAATAATTTAAAAATCATTTTTTTGATTTAGATTTTCCTCCTATTTTTGATGTACATTAATACAACAAATGAAGTATTAATTATCATTAGTTATTTGTTAATTTCAAAATAGTATAGAGTAAATATTACGTTAATGAAAGCGCCAAAGAAACCGACAAAGAGTAAGAGCACACAGTTTGCTGATGATTCTTCAGAAGAGTCATTAAACCCTAAGGCAAAAAAAAAAATTGAGGATGAGGATGAAGACGTTGATTTTCCTCTAGATGATTTAGGGCTGGATGATGGATTTGGATATGATGACGACGATGATGATTTTTAATAATCATTCGATCTTTTAATACATTAAAGCATTCTGTAGTGGAATGCTTTTTTATTTTTTATCAGTCAAATAACGCTTAAATTAAATGAAGATACAGGAGGTTATCAGTAAAAAAGACGCCAATTTATTTCTAGAAACCGCAAAGATTATATATGCTGATGACCCTGTATGGGTTTGCCCTTTAGATAATGATATTAATAGCGTATTTTCTCCAAAAAAAAACAGTTTTCACCAACATGGTAAAGCTATACGCTGGATTTTATGGGACAATGAAAATCGTCTCGTTGGAAGAATTGCTGCTTTCATAGATTTTAAAAAAGCTAATACATACGAGCGACCTAGCGGAGGAATTGGTTTTGTAGAATGTATTGATAACGATGCTGCTTTTACCCTCCTATTTGATACTGCAAAAACATGGCTACAGGAAAATGGCATGCAGGCTATGATTGGACCTATCAATTTTGGAGAAAATGATAATTTTTGGGGACTTTTAATAGAAGGTTTTACCCATCCTTCTTACGGAATGAATTACCATAAGTCGTATTACAAAAAGCACTTTGAGAATTACGGTTTTAAAACGCTTTACGAGCAGATAACTAACCATTTGGATGTTAACAAGCCTTTCCCGGAAAGATTTACAAAAATAGCTACCTGGGTTTCTAAAAAAGAAGGCTATTCTTTTGTGCATCTTAACCCTAAGCAGTTTGATGAGTTTTCTAATGATTTTATGGAGATTTATAACGATGCATGGAAAAATTTTTCAAACTTCTCTCCTATTAAACGAGAAACCGTTTTAGAGTCTTTCAAAAAGATGCAGCTCATTATGGATCCCAAATTAATTTGGTTTGCTTACGTGAATGGAGAACCGGCATCATTTATCATCATCCTTCCGGATGCCAACCAAATGATAAAGCCTTTAAAAGGCAAATTAGGATTAATAGAAAAGCTACGTTTCTTATATTACAGATATAGAGGTGTTGAAAGAATGCGGGCAATTGTTATGGGAACCAAAGAGAAATACCAGAAACAGGGTTTAGAATCAGCGCTTTTTATCAAATTAAAAGAGTATGTTCTTCCTTTAAAACAATACAAAGAATTGGAATTATCCTGGGTTGGCGATTTTAATGACAAAATGCTTGCTATACATGAAGCTACAGGTGCAGAATTCGGAAAGAAACATGCTACAATGGTTTGTGTGTTCTAATTCTGTATAGATGTAACGCCGCCAGATACAATAAATTTCATGGCTTGTGCTGAAGAAACATTTAGAGGTTTAACCTGCGAACTGTTTACGATAACCAATTCTCCGGCAAAAGAATAAGACCAGGGAAAGTAAACGGCAACTTCGTTTTCTAAACCAATAATTTTTAAGTCTTTCTGGGTTAGGAATCCTATTTTCTTTACACCATCGTTCATTTCTACTAAAACCGGCTCGTTTAACTTCTTTTCTTCGCCAACAAAAGCTTCGGTAATATCTTTTACAGATGAATATAAAAAACGTAAGATAGGAACTTTATAGATTTGGCGATTAATCCAGTTATAAATAGGTTCAGTTATAAATAAAGTAGCAAATACGCCAGCTATAAAGATGATGATGACAACAGATAAAATCCCCAATCCTGGTATATACATTGGCTTACCTGTTTCTGGATTGATTAAAAAACTGTCACTAAAATTCAGAAATGAATCTAATGTTGTAAATCCCCAGACTAATAAAAATACAGCTGCACCTATAGGTAAGATTAGTAATAACCCTTTAATAGAATATCTTATAAATGCGTTTAAGATTTTTTTCATGATTTTTATTTTTTAAACCGCACAGCGTACAAAGTTAACCCACAAAATTAAGGGCAACTTTGTGGCTATTTTCCCTTATTCGTAATAATAAACTCTTTTAACTCTTTGCGATACGTTGGTTAATACTTCATAAGCGATGGTATTTAATTTATCCGCCATTTTTTGTAAAGTAGTCTGCGAGTTAAATACGATAACCTCATCTCCTTCTTTCACGTTCTTTCCGGTTACATCTAGCATACACATATCCATACAAATATTTCCAATGGTAAAAACCTCTTGTCCGTAAATGTACATACTGCCGTGTCCTTTCCCTAATGCTCTGATGTATCCATCTGCATAACCAATTTTAACGGTAGCAATTTCTCCATCGTAAGGCATTACACCATGTAAACCGTAGCCAACCGTATCTCCTTTTTTCAATTTCTTAATTTGCGAAACCACAGTTTTTAGCGTGGCAACCTGTTGTAGCTTTCCTTTATTTTCAGTGAGGCTATCTACTCCGTATAAGCCAATACCTAAGCGGACCATGTCAAATTGGGCATCGGGCCACCTACTAATAGCTGCAGTATTGCAAATATGTTTAATAAAGCTGTAGCCAATCTCCTTTTCTAAAGAATCACAAAAATTCTTAAATACCGCAATTTGATTTCTGGTAAAGTCATCATGTTCTGGTGCTTCGCTAGCAGCTAAATGAGATAAAACCGACTGAACCCTCACCGTCTGCTCTTCTTTTATAAAAATCGCTATTTTCTCAGCTTCCGTTGCTTCAAAACCCAATCTGTGCATACCAGTATCTACCTTAAAATGAACAGGATAATTTTGTAAGTTTTGAGATTTTAAGTAATTGCTAAAATCTCTAAGAAAGGAATCGCTAAAAATCTCGGGTTCCAAACGGTTTTTAACTATAACTTCTGCAGCAGATAACTCTGGATTCATTACCATAATAGGTAAGGTAATGCCCGCTTGTCGTAAAGCAATGCCTTCATCGGCATAAGCTACAGCCAAATAATCTACATGGTTAAATTGCAGGAGGTTGGCTATCTCAAAACTTCCGCTGCCATAGCCAAAAGCTTTTACCATTGTCATGAGTTTTACGCCGGGCATTAATTTAGAGCGATAATAGTTGAGGTTATGCTCCATCGCATTTAAATTAATTTCCAAAATAGTTTCATGCACTTTCTGACCTAAAACTTTGCTAATTTTCTCAAAACCAAACTCCCTTGCTCCTTTTAATAAAATGGTTTCGTTTTTAAACTGAGTCGGATTAAACTGAGTTAAAAAAGAAGTCGTATCTTCAAAAAATACGCTGTCCGGATTAAAAAGGTGTTTATGCAGGGATATTTCCTTGCCAATGCCTATAAAGGAGTTTATATTCTTTTCGGTCAATAAATCGGCGACCTTTTGGTATAACTGTTCTGACGTTAGTCCGGATTGCTGGATATCAGAAAGTATCAAACGCTTGTTTAAATGTTGTTTCTGATGGGTCAAAAAGTCTAAAGCTATTTCCAGAGATAATAGATCAGAATTGTAAGAATCATCAATAATTGAAGTGCCGTTAATACCGCTTTTCAATTCTAACCGCATTTTTACAGGTTGTAAATGTTCTATTCTTGCTGCAATAAGATTTTGAGGGATACCTATGGCCAGCAGAAAGCTCCAGCAAGTGATTGCATTTTCTACAGCGGCCTTATCAGAAAAAGGAATGTTTATAGCAATATCCTCATTTTTACACCTTGCTTTTATTTGCGTTTGTGAACCTTTAATTTCAGTTTCTACTATCAGTAAATCTGCTTTTTTATCAGTCAAACTCCAGGTGAAAGTTTGCAAACATTCGCTGTATTTCATGTATTCGCTGTTGCAAATCAATACATCTACGTTTTTAAAAAGCTTAAATTTTTCTTTTATCTTATGTGTTCTGTCTGTAAAACCTTCGTCATGCGAAGCCCCAATATTAGTAAATATCCCAACGCTCGGTTGTAGAATTCTTTCGAGCTTTTCCATTTCGCCGGGTTTTGATATTCCAGCTTCAAAAATTCCGTAATTATATTGCTGATCCATCTGCCAAACAGACAAAGGCACACCAATTTGAGAATTATAGCTCTTAGGGCTTCTTACAATGTTATATTTTAAAGACATGAGCTGAAAAAGCCATTCTTTTACTACGGTTTTTCCGTTGCTGCCTGTTATTGCCAGTACAGGATAATCAAATTTACTTCTGTGATAAGAAGCTAATTGTTGAAGAGCAGCTAAAGTATTTTTTGTATACAAAAAGTTTGCTTCCGGGTAAGCCGATATATCAAAATTTTTATCATAATAAACAAAAGAGCGAATGCCTTCTGTATGATAAAGATGATGGATATATTGATGAGCATCTTTACGGCCTTTTAAAATAAAAAACAAAGCTTCATTTGCGTTGGTAACTTTCCGGCTGTCTATTAATAAGGTATTAATAATCTGTTCTGAAAATTGCAGATGAGACCATTCGCTAATTAATTTTGAAATTTCTGCAATGCTGTAAGATGCTAAACTCATGTTTTGCAAATTTGTATATTATTACTGAAATACGCTAATTTTAGAAGCTTATGGTAAAAGAAAAAATAACCAAGCCAATTAGTTTTGAAGCTGCCCGTAATAAAGCAGAAGCCTATTGTGCTTACCAGGAACGCAGTCAGCAGGAAGTACGAGATAAGCTCTTTAATATGGGTTTAAAAGCAAAAGAATGCGAAGAGCTGATAAGTTATTTAATTGAATATAATTTTTTAAACGAAGCCAGATTTGCCCAAGCTTATGTTTCTGGTAAATTTAGAATAAAAAATTGGGGCAAAAATAAAATTAAGCAAGGCTTAAAACTTAAAAAAGTACCCGATGGAATTATTAAAAAGTCTTTAGCTGCTATAGATGACGAAGAATATTTAGCAATACTTGAAAAGATTATAGAAAAAAAGCACAATGAATTGGGTTACAAAAAAGATTTAAAAACTAAAAGTAAACTGGTTAATTATGCGCTATCTAAAGGATTTGAGAGCAATTTTATTTTTTTATTATTGAAAGATAAGGAGTTAAGAAAATAATATTTTTTTTTGAATTAAGCCCTTGCAAAATGCGTTTTTCTATCTATATTTGCACTCCCCGAAAGGGAAAACGATCTTTAAAAGACTAATGCGAAAGTAGCTCAGTTGGTAGAGCACAACCTTGCCAAGGTTGGGGTCGCGAGTTCGAATCTCGTCTTTCGCTCCAAAAGAATGAAATTTCTTTTAGTGCAACGCACAGGCTGAAGTGGTGGAACTGGTAGACACGCAGGACTTAAAATCCTGTTCGCCCTAAAGCGAGTGCGGGTTCGATTCCCGCCTTCAGTACTTAACAACCTTTCTTTCTAATCTGGCCATTCTACATTATCCACATCAGTAATATATCCGTTTTGGATAAGAAAATCATATAAAGGCTTTGCTTCTGATGACACACTTAGTGTTTGAGTAGTGATAACCTCTTTGGATTTGGCGTTTCTGTACGGATAAACCAGTAGCTTGACTTTTTTGCTGAATAAATCGCTAATATAAGCCAGTAGTTCATCTGTGTAGTTGTCTCCGTAGTTTTCAGATTGAAAGATATACCTTAAATTAGCTATGCTGGTGGTAATTCCTACACTTAGAGGCTTTGCCTGTGATAAATACTTTGCCAGCTTATTGTGTCTGTTAAAATTGGTTACAATAACCGGATAACCGCTTGCTATAACTTCTCTGGTTCTGCTGGCTACAGAATGCAGTAAGTCTTCGCCACGCTCCTGCGGTTTTTCCATCAGGTTATTTAAAGTTAATTCTACCAGCGTCACCAAGTTATTATCGTTTAAATCTTTCCTTTTTTTGTATTGAGCTACTGCTTGCTCAAATAAACCGAAATCTGGGATAGACTTTTGTTTAAAACGGGTTCTTAAAATCATGATATGCTTTTTATACATATGATCTTTAGCCTGTTTCACTTTACCATCAGGTTCGAAAAATGCAACCGTAGAAAACCCTTTTTGTATAAGGTAGAGATTAACCAGAATGTCGTCTAATCTTTCAAATGCAGGTCCTTTTATTCTTATTAAATCAATTTCAACAGATCCGGGAGATAAATTATCAGCCAGAGATTCTATCATCCTCTTTGGGTCGGTATTAAAGTAAAAAGCAGCATAAACTAAGTTAACACCAAGAACACCCAGAACATTTTGCTGTAGCGTGGCGTCGCTGTCTAATAACCTTACATGGAATAAAATCTGATTGGCTTCTGCTTCTGGATGCAGCTGAAATTTAATTCCAATCCAGCCATGCGGATCATTTGTTTTATTATAGTTTAAGGTTGTAACCGTGTTGGCAAAGGCAAAAAAAGTTTTGTTCTGATACTTTTCTCCGAATAGTCGTTGGTTTAATAAGTCAAACTCATAATCTATCATCTTTACCAGTCGAGACTTAGAAACATATCGACCAGACTCTTCGTGTCCGTAAATTTCATTACTGAAAGTCATATCATATGCAGATATGGTTTTGGCAATGGTTCCAGATGCTGCCCCGGCTGTAAAAAAGTTACGGGCTACTTCCTGCCCTGCTCCTATTTCAGCAAATGTTCCATAAATTTTTTCGTCTAGATTTATAGTAAGTGCCTTACGGCGTGTGTCTAACATTTCCAAGCTCATGTATACAAATTTAAAATAAAAATCCACTTTTGTTGATAAAAAAGTAAAGCATTAATCTTTTTATTGTTATAATAAAAAAAGCTCCATGCAATTGCACAGAGCCATATTAAAACTAAACTTAATTATGAAAACTTAGTTGTCTAGAAAAATTAGCTGATAGCTATTTCTCTTGAAAGTACTTTTGCTTCTTCTTTTTTAGACAAATCTACATATAGTACTCCATCTATGTATTTTGCAGAAATATTGTTTGCATCAGCAGTATCAGGTAAAGTAAAAGATCTTGAGAATGAACCGTAATTGAACTCTCGCCTGGTTATCTTCTTATTTTCTTCCTCTGAGCTTTCTGTTTTCAATTCAGCAGAAATAGTAAGTACATTGTTGTCTAAATTTATCTTAAAATCTTCTCTTTTTAATCCGGGCGTAGCAACCTCAATTGTAAATTTATCTTCGTCTTCTGCAATGTTAACCGCCGGAACTTTCGCTAAAGCTCTATCGCTAATAAAACTTTCTTTAAAAAAGCTATCAAAAAGATCATTAAACGGTGTGTAAACCGGTACTGAATTTTTGTTAAACTTTACTAGTGCCATTTTTATATCCTCCTTTTATTATTGTTTAAACGTTTTTTAATCTGAACAGAATTAATCAACACTTATACCAGATGGATTTTTTTACCAATAAAATGACATTATGTCTTTTTATTGTGATTTTAAATGACAATATTTCAGCTTTATTAAACTTATCTTATTTGTCGTTCTTTTCTAACAGTTTTAAAAGTACTGCAAAATCTTTAGGATAATCTGCCGTAAACGTACGTTCGTCACCTTCCGGCATAATAAAAGTTAATTCTCTGGCGTGTAGCGCAAAACGTTTCATGATGGGTTGTTCTTCTTCATCTGTTAAACGATATCCTCTTTTGATTTTGGATAAAAAAGCAGGCTTTCCTCCATACATAATATCTCCTGTAATAGAAGCCCTTTGTGTAGCCAGATGTATACGTATTTGATGCATTCTTCCCGTAACCGGACGAGCCTCTATCAATGTATAATGTTTAAAAAACTGTAGCGATTTAAACCAGGTTTCTGCTCTTTTGCCTTCGCTTCTGCTAATCATTACATTACCCTTACCGGCGTTATGAATCGGCAGGTCTACCAGTAAATCTTCAAACACGTGTGTACCATCTACAATGGCGTGATAAACTTTTTTTACTTTTCTATGCTCAAACTGCATAGAAATATGCCGGTACGTTTCTGGGGTTTTAGCAATAATTAACAGGCCAGAAGTTTCTTTGTCTATTCTATGGCAAATTTGCGCATCGGCAAAATATTGCTTGGCCATTCTTAAAACATTAGGCTCTCCGCCTTCCCTTTCATCTAGTGAACTTAAAAACGGAGGTTTGTTTACTATAATAATATTGTTGTCTTCAAATAATATTATATCCTTAAATTGCGGAAATTTCATAAGCTGCAAATATAGCTATTTTGTAGAGACAGGTTTGCATACATCGATTAATTAGGTTTTTGTGTCATGCTATTTCAGGATGGGGCAAATATCAAAATAAAAAAGGCTTCCAGTTTACCTGAAAGCCTTTTAAATCTAGAAAACCTAAAAGATTATATAGATTTGATGATGTCTCTTAATCCTAAAGATTTAATGATAGCTCTATATCTGTTGATATCCTTTTTGTAAAGGTAAGCTAACAAAGCTCTTCTTTTACCAACTAGCTTTTGTAGGGCTAATTGAGTAGAAAAATCTTTTCTGTTACTTTTTAAATGCCCTGTTAAATGAGCAATTCTATAAGTAAATAAAGCTACTTGTCCTTCTGCAGAACCAGTATTTGTTTCAGAGTTACCATGCTCTTTGAAGATTTCTTTCTTCTTTTCAGTACTTAAATACATTACTTGAATAATATTAAAGCTTTAAAATTTAATTAATTGGATGCAAAGGTATAATTTATTGACCGATTATTCAAATGTGAATACAGAATTTCTGTTATTAAGAACAAGAAAATGTAATATTTCGTATGTAAGATGGCTTACAGATGATATTTTAAATATCTTCGCTCTATAAAATGTATTTACTGTATCTGTCGTCCAATGGCAGTATCAATCAATATCTAAATGAAGGTATATTCTAAATTTACAACCAAACATAAAGTTCGTCCTGATGACATAGACATGTTTAAACATGTACACAATAGTATTTACCTTGACTATGTATTAGCGGCCCGGTACGAGCAGATGGAAGAATGCTATGGAATGTCAATGGATAAATTTCTGGAGCTAGGGTACGGGTGGGTAGTGCAAAGAGTACAGGTAGAATATAAAAGACCTTTAAAATTAGGAGATACTTTTTCGGTAGAAACTGGTATTATAAGCATAGCTGAACGCGGATGCAAAGTAGAATTTGAAATTACAAACCTTAGCACCCATAAAATAAGTGCTTCTGGTTGGTTTGATTTTGTTATGATAGACTTAAAAACCGGCAGGGGCGCCATAATACCCGATGCAATTATAGCGCATTACTCTATTTAAACCATCAATTTAAAGTAAAGAGATGATGATTTACTATTGAAGTAAATCATCAATTAAATTTCCATAAAAATCTTGCATAGACATTCCGGCAGCTCTTACTTGTTGGGGGATAATGCTATTTTCCGACTGACCGGGAACTGTATTAATTTCTATAAAATAAAAGTCCTGATTGTCCTTTAAAATAAAATCTATCCGCACCATTCCTTTACAATTAAGTTGTGTATATGCTTTTTTCACAATCTCTCCTACTCTATTTGTAGTTTCGATATCCAAAGCCGCCGGCGTAACTTCTTGGGTTAAACCTGTGGTGTATTTAGCTTCGTAATCAAAGAAATCTTTGCTGGTAATAATTTCTGTGATAGGCAGCACATGTATTTGTCCCTTTGTTTTATAAATGCCCACCGTAAACTCGCGGCCAGAAATAAATTCTTCTATTAAAACCTCAGAACCTTCACCAAATGCTTTTTTTACAGCTTTGTCTAAATCTTCCCACGAAGAAACCTTAGACATGCCTATACTGCTACCGCCATTATTAGGTTTTACAAAAAGTGGTAGCAGCAAGTGTTTTATTTTATCTGTAGAAAAATCTGCTAAAGAAAAGAGCTGCACCGAGCGGGCAATATTTAAATCTTCAACCGGAGAAACCAATAATTTAGTATAGCCTTTATTCATGGTTACCGCAGATGTAGTAGTACTGCAACTCGTATACGGCAAGCCTATCATATCAAAATAGCCTTGCAATTTGCCGTCTTCGCCCGGCGTACCATGAATGATAATGAAAGCACAATCAAAATTTATTTTTGACTGCTCCGTTTGAATACTGAAATCGTTTTTATCTACAATAATCGTATTTCTCTGCTCATCTCTATAATGCCAACCATCTTTATCTATGATGATTTTATAGACATTGTATTTTTGCTTGTCGAGATGTTTTTCTACTGTAATAGCACTGTTTAAAGATACTACAGATTCGCCGGTAAAACCGCCGGCAACGAGTGCGATATTCTTTTTCATGACTAAGCCAAATATAGACGATTTTTTATGAGTGTTAAGACACTACCCTTAATTTTTTTCTATTTAAATACGGATGATATGAGAGCTAATGACCTTAATCAGGATAATTAAATCAGCAAATTTTCTACCGGCAAACTTATGAACTAAAATATTTTGGCTAAGTTTGGGGTACAATTTGTAAATACATTTGATGAAGAAGTTTTTCAGGTACTTGGCAACTCCAGATTTCAGAAAACAGTTAATTATAGCTATTGTGGCTGTTGCTGTACTGGTTTTTATTGTTTTCTTCAGTTTGAGATATTATACAAAACATGGCGAGGGAATACCGGTGCCTAACGTGAAGGGCTTAGATATTGAAAAAGCTATTACACTTTTAGAACAAGAAGGTTTGCGCTATCAAATTGACTCTGTTTTTGTGATGGATAAAGCACCCGGACTGGTGTTAGAACAAGATCCGGATCCTGAGACAAATGTAAAATCTAACCGTATAATTTATTTAACTATTGTTAGCTCTCAAACCCCGGATGTAAACTTTCCGGATATAGAGAGCCGAACGTTTTTAGAGGCAAAATCTATGCTGGAAAACTACGGTTTAAAGATAGGCGACACCACCTACAAATCCGACATCGCCAGAGATGCTATCTTAGGCTTTTCTTATGCCGGTCAATCGTTGAAAATTGGACAAAAAATACCTAAAGGATCAAAAATAGATTTGGTATTAGGTGACGGAATGGGCGCTAGTGAAGTGGAAGTTCCGGATTTTAGAGGTTTAACACTAAGCGAAGCTAAATTCTCTTTAAAAGGATCTTCATTAACATTGGGCGAAGTTTATTACGAAGGCGTGGTGTCAGATTCGGCTTCAGCAACGGTAGTAGCTCAATATCCACCTGTACAAGACTCTATAGTAAAAGTAAGCATAGGAACCAGAATCAACCTTGTTCTCTCTAATTAATATTATAATGGAAGATATCGGAGTAGAAGAGTTCAAAGAGTTGTTGGAGGCTAAGGAACATTCGTGTTTTTTATTAGATGTAAGAGAAGAACTGGAGTTTAATACCTATAATATTGGTGGCATAAATGTTCCACTGGCTAAAATCCAGAAACTGATAGAAGAAGACGAACTGGATATTCCGAGCGATACAACCATTATTGTGATATGCCAGCGAGGCATCAGAAGTAAAACAGCAAAAACCATATTACAGCAAAATGGTTATCCGAATGTAAGAAACCTTATAGGCGGATTGTTAAAGCTACAAAGACTCTAGCGGAAAACACTTATTTAGATTTATGTCGAAACCATCAGGAAAAAGAAAAATCGTTTTAATAGCACTGGCGATTGTTATATTAATTGCAGCCTTTATTCTCCCTCGTTACTACTATATTTATTTTGCAGACAATGTAAAAGTAACAGAGAAAACATATTTGTACGTTCCGTCGAATGCTTCTTTTGAGCAGCTAAAAGACTCCTTAGAACAAGGTGATATCTTAAAAAGAGCTAATTATTTTTATGATTTAGCGAACGACAGGGAACTGGCTACCAGATTTAAACCAGGCCGATATGCTATTCAGCCCGAAATGAATAACCGTAACATCATTAATATGTTAATTGCTGGTAATCAAGAACCTGTAAATATCTCTTTCCGTAATATCCGCCTTAAAGAAAATTTTGCTGGCTTTGTAGCTAAAAGGCTTGAGTTTGATTCTTTAAGTTTCATCCAATTGCTGGATTCTACCGAGTTTATAACACAATATGGTTTTAACAAAAACAATATTTATACTATGTTTATCCCGAACTCTTATGAGATGTTCTGGAATACTTCTGCTGAGAATTTTTTCGTCAGAATGAACAAAGAATATAAAAATTTCTGGACAGCGGAAAGATTAAAAAAAGCAGAGAACTTAAAACTTACGCCCCAAGATGTAACTGTTTTGGCTTCTATTGTTGATGCAGAAGCTTTGGCTGATAAAGAAATGCCTACCATTGCCGGCTTATATTTAAACAGATTAAGAAGAGGTATTAAATTAGAAGCAGATCCTACGGTTATCTTTGCCAATAATGATTTTACCATAAGACGAGTATTGAACAGGCACCTTACAAAAGAATCTCCTTATAATACATATCGGGTAAAAGGGCTTCCTCCGGGCCCTATCATGATGCCTTCTATTAATGCGATAGATGCAACTTTAAATCCGGAGACGCATAATTATCTTTTTATGTGTGCTAAGGAAGATTTTTCTGGCTACCATAATTTTGCAGCTACGCTTACCGAGCATTTAGTAAACGCCAGAAAGTTTCAACAAGCTTTAAACGAAAGAAATATTAAAAAATAATTCTGCGCAGATGTTTGTTTACGAAACTAAAATTAGAGTAAGATACGCAGATGTAGACCAAATGGGCTATGTTTATAACGGCAATTACGCTACGTATTATGAAGTAGCCAGAACAGAATCGTTAAGAAGCTTAGGTATGACCTATAAATCTATGGAAGATGAAGGCGTCATGATGCCGGTTCTTGAAATGAAATCTAAATTCTTTAGACCGATAAAGTACGACGAAAATATTACCGTAAAAGTTACCATTAAACAAAAGCCCGGAGTTAGAATTTTGTTTGAATACAACATATATAACGAACAGAATGAGCATGTGCACCAGGGAGAAACTACTTTGGTTTTTGTGGATATTGAGAAGAATAGACCCTGCATGCCTCCGCAAACCTTTATAAATGTAATGAAACCTTTTTTTGACTAATTTAGCCGAATGCAGTGGATACATGAATTTTTGTATAGGTTTAGTTTCTACCAAAGATTTATTACGTGGACAAAATATATTGTTCTGCCAGGATTTAATTCGCTCCCGCTTTATACCGTTGCAGTATTCTTTTTTCAGGAAATAAAAAAAGAATCATTAGTAAACAAAGCATCCTCTTTAGCCTACAATTTTATGATGGCTATTTTTCCAGCTATTATTTTTCTGTTTACACTGATACCTTACATACCTATTAAAAACTTCCAAGACCAGTTAATGGCTATTATAGCGCTGTTACTGCCAGAAAATGCTTATAAAGCGTTTCAAGATACGTTGGAAGACATTGTGAAAAATCAGAACGGCAGGCTATTGTCTCTAGGTTTCATTTTAGCATTGTTTTTTGCTACTAATGGTATACATACTCTGATGCAAGCTTTTAATAAGTCGTCATTAATTATGGAGACCAGAAGCTGGTTAAAGCAAAGACTTGTTGCGTTAAACCTCACGTTGCTTATCGCATTTGCGATAATAACCGGTGTTTCTGTAACCGTTATTACAGAATTTATTGTAAACACTTTTAGACAGGGTTTAAAGTTTGAGAACAACGCTTTTTGGATTTTTTTAATTTTCACAGGTAGATGGATCATCATTATCTCGGTTTATTTCTTCACCACTGCCTTACTTTATCGCTACGGCCCCGCTAATCCAAAAAAATGGAAATTATTTAGTCCGGGTTCTTGGTTAGCTACGCTTCTGGCAATTGTTACTACCATAGGCTTTTCTTTTTTTATCAATAATTTTGGTACTTATAACAAGATTTACGGCTCTATTGGGACACTGCTGGTTATCATGATCTGGCTTTACCTAAATTCCTTTATATTATTAATTGGCTTTGAATTAAACGCTAGTTTAGATCTCTCTAAGAGAAGTATTAGAATGGTTCGACCGCGTTTCAACTCATTTAAGACCGAAGATACTATTGAAGAATAATTTTTAGAAAAAAATATCTCATTGTATCCTAATAACTTACAGCAACTTCATAAAAAAAAGTAATTCTGGTTTTGGAGAATTAATCTGAGTTTGTACTTTTGCCCCCGGAAGAATGGCAGAGCGGTCGAATGCGGCGGTCTTGAAAACCGTTGACTGTAACAGGTCCGGGGGTTCGAATCCCTCTTCTTCCGCCAAATAAAAAAGGAGAATGTATTTTCATTCTCCTTTTTTCGTTTTAGAATTGTACTGTTTTTATCTTCTGCCAAAAGATGCTTTTTGCTCTTCGCTAAGCGTTTTCATCAGTTTCTCTCTATTAGCTTGATT
>PJUF01000962.1_pt1 | contig 16677 bp, 13 predicted proteins | sample 1512191 | NCBI WGS metagenome assembly PJUF01 (sample SAMN08177673, study PRJNA422409) | Feces metagenome, whole genome shotgun sequencing project. | isolation source: Chicken feces (3) enriched on wood chips | host: Gallus gallus | place: USA: Madison | collected 2015-01-15 | reverse complement strand
GATGCCGGCTCGCCAGCGCGATCATGGGCGGCTCGAGCGCGCCACGAATGCGGAACAGGCTGGCATAAAACTCAGGGTCCGGACTGGCATCGTAATGCCAGGCGAGGACCTGCGGATCAAAGAAGTTCCAGCGGCTTCTGGGCGATACGCGCGTGCCGACTTTGGGACGCGCTTCCACCAAGCCCTTGGCCTCGAGCGTCTTCAGCGCTTCGCGCAGCACCGTGCGTGAGACTCCATATTTCTCCATCATGACCGCATCGCTGGCCAGGACTGAGCCCATAGGGAACTCGCCGACCACGATGGCGCGGCCGATCTCGTTGATGACGAAATTGTGGAAGTTGCGTGCAGCGCGCCGCCCCGACAGGGAGCGGATGAGGCCGCCTGTTTCAATCATGCTGCACTATCCCAGCGCCATCGGCGGGGCGCTGATGGCCCGCACCGTACGCAAACCGAACATCTAGGACGCTTTCTCTCCTTGTGCCGAGGCCGCGAAGATCAGCCGCTGCAGGACGATGAACAGGAATAGCAGGGCCCCGATGACGATCTTGGTCCACCAGCTCGACAGGGTTCCGTCGAAGATGATGTAGGTTTGTACCAGGCCGAGCAGCATGACGCCGATGAACGTCCCCAGCACAAACCCGTAGCCGCCGGTGAGCAGGGTGCCGCCGATCACCACCGCACTGATGGCGTCGAGTTCGACGCCGACCGCGGCCAGTGGATAGCCCGCCGAAGTATAGAGGGAGAAGACGATTCCCGCCAAGGCGGCCAGCACGGAGGACAGCATGTAGACGAGGACTGTCGTATGCGCCACCGGCACGCCCATGAGCGAGGCGGAAACCGGATTGCCGCCTAGCGCATAGACATAGGAGCCGAACTTGGTGCGGTGTGCCAGCAAGGCGCCCAGGATGAATACCGCGACCATCAGCAGGCCGATGAAGCTCAAGCGCCCGCCGCCGGGCAGGCGAATGATGAGTTCGGAAATCCAGCTGTAGAATTCGTGCTTTACCGGCACCGAATCCTGCGTGATGACTGACGCGCCGCCGCGGGCCAGAAACATGCCTGCGAGGGTGACGATGAAGGCCGGCACCTGCAGGTAGTGGATGGCAAGTCCCATGATGCCGCCGAACACCGCGGCGACCGACAGAGCCAACGCGAAGGCGGGAATGGGGTGCCAGCCGGCCCAACTGACCAGCACGGCAATCAGCACGCCAGTAAAGCCGATGACTGCGCCTACCGAAAGGTCGATGCCGCCGGAAAGGATGACAAAGGTCATGCCCACCGCCGTTATGCCGAGGAAGGCATTGTCGGTGAGAAAATTCCCGAGGACGCGCGTCGAGAACATGGACGGGAACTGCATCACCGCCAGCACATAGGCGATGACGAAGATGATGGCCGTAGCGAGGAGGGGGCGGAGGCTGCGGCTCATTTGCGGACCTCCCGGGCGGGCGCTCGGACCGGAACGACGCGGCTCGCCAGCGGCGACTGGATGATCAGCACCAGGAAGATCAGCGCCGCCTTGACGATGAGGTTGAATTCGGGCGGGAAGCCCGAGACGAGGATACCGGTATTCATGGCCTGGATGATGATGGCGCCCACGACGGCCAGCGGTACCGAGAACCGGCCGCCGAGCAGCGACGTGCCGCCAATGACCACGGCCAGGATGGCGTCGAGCTCTAGCCAGAGGCCGGCATTGTTGGCATCGGCACCGCGAATGTCGCCCGCAACGATGATGCCGGCAATGGCGGCGCAGAAGCCCGACAGGCCATAGACCAGGACCAGCAGCATGCGGCTGCGTATGCCGGCCAGGCTTGCCGCGGCGCGGTTGACGCCGACTGCCTCGATGAAGAGGCCTATCGCCGTGCGGCGAACCAGCAGCGTGACAAGGATCAGGAGGACAATAGCAATGACTGCGGCCATCGGCAGGCCGAGGAAGGAGCCGGTGCCGATGAAGATCAGGACCGGATCGGTGAAGGTGACGATGAAGCCTTCGGTGATGAGCTGGGCGATGCCGCGGCCGGCCACCATCAGCACCAGCGTCGCGACGATGGGCTGGATGTCGAGCACGGCGACGAGGAAGCCGTTCCAAAGGCCGCAAAGGATGCCGACGGCGAGCGCGGCGGCGACGGCGACTGGTGCTGGATATCCGGCCACCACCATTGTCGTGGCCACCGCGCCCGCCATGGCCATCACTGCGCCTACCGAGAGGTCGACGCCCTTTGTGGCAATGACACCGACCATGCCGATAGCCAGAATGGCCACCGGGGCACCGCGGTTGAGAACGTCGATCAGGCTGCCGAACAGCCTTCCGTCCTGCCAGGTGACGCGAAAGAAGTTGGGAAACAGCAGCCAGTTGATCAGCAGTACGCCGACAAGGGCGATGAGTTGCGGATTGGCCAGCGGAGTGAGAATGCGGCGTATCATGCCGTCGGACCCTCGCGGTGGTTGGCGATCGCCTGGACGATGACGCCGGGATTGATGTTCTCGCCGCTCAGTTCGGCAACCATTTCCCGATCGCGCATCACCACGATGCGCGAGGAATAGGCGACGACTTCGTCGAGCTCGGAGGAGATGACGACCAGGGCCAGACCTTCGTCGCGCAGCCTGTTGATGGTCCGCACGATTTCGGCATGGGCGCCGACATCGATGCCGCGGGTAGGCTCGTCGAGGATGAGAAATGCCGGATCCGTCGCCAGCCAACGCGACAGGATCACCTTTTGCTGATTGCCGCCTGACAGGAGCTTGATGGGCATATCGAGCGAAGCAGCGCGGATATCCATGCTCTCGCCGAAACGTCCGGCAATCTCCATCTGCTCGTCGCGGTTGAGTGCGCTGAACCATCCGAGCTTGCCCTGGAGGGCGATAATAATGTTCTCGCGCACTGAGAGATCGCCGAAAATGCCTTCGGCCTTGCGGTCTTCCGGGCAAAAGCCAAAGCCGTGGGCGATGGCGTCGGTGGGGCGGGAGATGCTCGTTTTCTTACCGGCGATGCTCAGAGTGCCTTCGTCGGCGGCATCGGCGCCGAACATGATGCGCGCCATTTCCGTGCGGCCTGAGCCGAGCAATCCGGCAACGCCGATGACTTCGCCCTTGTGGATAGTGAGATTGAACGGATGCACGCTGCGTTTGCGGCCATAGCCCTGGAAGTCCAGCAGAACGTCGCCCATGGCGCGGGCATCTTCGACACCGGTGGCGCCGGAAAAGGCGACATCCTTGCCCAGCATCATGCGGACGACGTCGGTGCGGGTCATGTCGTCGAGTGCACGGGTTTCGACCAGCTTGCCGTTGCGCAGGATGGTGACCCGGTCAGCAATCGCAAAAACCTGGTCCAGGAAGTGCGTGATGAACACGATTGCGAGGCCCTGCGCCTTGAGGTCTCGGATGATTTCGAACAAGCGCTCGACCTCGTTGCGATCGAGGCTGGCGGTAGGCTCATCGAGAATGAGGACCTTGCCGGAGAGTTCTACGGCGCGGGCGATGGCGACGATCTGCTGCACGGCGACCGAATGGGCGCCCAGTTCGCTCGCGGGATCGAGGGTGAGGCCATAACGCGCCAGGATGCGCCGGGCATCGGTATCCATCTTGCGACGATTGACGAGGCCGAAGCGCGTCGGCTGATGGCCCAGAAACAGGTTCTCGGCGACGGGGCGGTTGGGCAGCAGGTTGACCTCCTGGTACACCGTGCCGATGCCATGGGTCTGGGCCTGCTGGGGATTGTCGAGATGCACGGGCGTGCCAGCCGCCAGCACCGTGCCGCCGTCCGGCTGGTAGGCGCCGGTCAGGATCTTGATGAGCGTGGATTTGCCTGCCCCGTTCTCGCCGAGCAGGGCATGCACTTCGCCGGGGCGCAGGCCGAAATCGACCGCGTCCAGCGCGACATGATTGCCGAAGACCTTGACGATGCCGCGCGCTTCGAGCGCGAATTGTTCTTCCGGCATTTGCCCCTCCCTGCCCATGGGCATTCTGCCCCATACCCGAAACGCCGTCATCGCCCGGCTTGATCGGCAACTATCTCGTTACGAGCTGCGCCACCCGGCGTGGCCGGGTGGTGCCGATTTAGACGTTTCGCTTTCCCCCACGATCGAGGGGAAGCAAACGCTTAGTAGCCAAGACCCTTGCGGCGATCGTATTCGCCCTGCGGATCGTCTGCGGCGGTGTAGAGCTTGGACTCGGTGATGATGAACTTCTCCGGCTCGGTGCCGTCTGCCCAGTAGGCGGCCAGGGCATCAAAGGCAGGCCCGGCCATGTTCGGGGTCAGTTCCACCGTGGCATTGGCTTCGCCGGCTGCGATGGCGGTGAAGATATCTGGGACAGCGTCGATGGAGACGACGAGGATATCGGTACCCGGCTTGAGACCGGCGTCCTTGATTGCCTGGATAGCGCCAACGGCCATGTCGTCATTATGGGCGTAGACCGCGCAGATGTCGGCGCCACCATTGGACGACTTGAGGAAGGCTTCCATCACTTCCTTGCCCTTGGAGCGGGTGAAGTCGCCTGTCTGGCTCTGGGTGATGGTGATGTTTGATGCGCTGGCAATGCCCTCTTCAAAGCCCTGCTTGCGATTGATGGCCGGGCTGGAACCGACAGTGCCCTGCAGTTCGACGACGTTGCACTGTTCACCGGCCACTTCGTTCACTAGCCATTCGCCGGCCACGCGACCTTCCAGAACCTGATCGGAAGCGACCGATGTGAGGTAAAGATCCTCAGGGGCGTCGATGCCGCGGTCGAGCAGGATGACGGGAATTTCGGCTTCCTTGGCTTCGGTGAGGACGTCGTCCCAGCCAGTGGCAACCACGGGCGCGACCAGAATCGCATCCACGCCCTGGGCAATGAAACCGCGGATGGCCTTGATCTGATTTTCCTGCTTCTGCTGGGCGTCGGCAAACTTGAGGTCGACGCCGCGCTCTTCGGCCTGCTGCCGGGTGACGGACGTTTCTGCGGCACGCCAGCCCGATTCAGAGCCAATCTGCGAAAAGCCGATGACCTTGCCGGAAATGTCCTGCGCCAGGACAGCCGAAGACAAGGCAGTAGCGAGGCCTGCCGCGAGGGCAAGCTTGGTAATGATGCTCACGATGAAATCCTCCCAATGGCCGCCCGGCGTATACGCTTCAGGCGGTGTCAGGACGCTATTATAAAGTACTATTATATGTAAAGTGAGAAAATGCTGGGCTGCCAAGCGTGAGGCATGGGTAGAAATTTACTTTGATTTCAAACCCTTGCATAGCAGGAACGGTTGAGGCTGCCTGCGAGGGCAGTGGGTGGGTCAAGGTGCCTGGGTGGTCATTGCTACCAGCGTTCGGTGGCAAATGTGCCTCTTGCATCCTGTCGTCTTTGCCAGTAGACACAGCCTCGCCTGAAGGGGTTTAGCTCAGTTGGTAGAGCATCGGTCTCCAAAACCGAGGGTCGTGGGTTCGAGTCCCCCAGCCCCTGCCAGGCACTTCAAATTCGACCGTCGAGCATGGCTCCGGTAACCCCGTTGAACACTCAAGATCATCGAAGCAGGGTTGCCCGCTTCGCGATTTCGCGTGCAGGAAATGGCAGACAGGACGATTTTGAGAAAAGAGCCAGTCCCCGGCAGGGGTTGGGAGTGCATGGGAACCGGGGACTGACGTTGGAGGTCGCAGGAGGCTGATCCTGCTACTGACTAACGCGTCAGCATTGCCAAGGTTGCGCGCAAAACAGGCGTCTATAAGGCAAGAATTCACTAAAAATGTAACGAGTCGGTTGCGATCGAATTGTTTTGGGTTTCGACGGGTGAAACGAAGTAACGGTGGTGGCATCGGGGGGCGGAGCCGGCCGATTGCATCATTGCCACCGTTGACCTAACCAGTTCGTCGTCAACGGAGGCACTGGTGCTCCCAATCTATTACATCAATCTGGCGACGCGGCCCGATCGGCGCCGTTTCATGGAAGAGCAGTTGCAGCGCCTGGGTCTGGCTGGCATTCGCATCGAGGCGGCGACGCCGTCCGACATCTCCGCCGAGGAAGCCGCGCTTTATTGCGATCCGCACAAGCCTGTTTATCTTCGGCCCAAGGAACTGGCCTGCACGCTCAGCCACGAAAGGGTCTGGCAGTCGATGCTGGATGCGCGGCATCCGCGCGCCCTCGTGCTGGAAGACGATGCAGAGCTTTCGCCGGCGCTTCCTAGCTTCCTTTCTGACATAGCGGGGGTCGAAGCCGACCTCATCAGGATCGAGAGCGCGGGGCGTCCACTACGCCTGTTTCCCAAGACGCTGGTCACGACAGACAAGATCGCGTTGCATCCATTGAAGTCGACCCCTCGGGGAACGGCCGCATACATTGTCACCGATCGCGGCGCCCGGCGCCTTATCAGGCATCCGGCGTTTCGAGCCGCACAGACGGACCTTGTTCTTTTCAATGCCTTTGGCGAGCCAGCAACCTCGCTGACGCGTCTGCAGGCGGTGCCGGCCTTGGCGCGACAGCTTGCCGATGGAAGAAAGCAGAAGGACGCAGAGGGGCGCAGCGACATCGATCAGCGCGGCGACCAGCACATGTTTCCGCTGCAGCAGCCGGTGCAGTACCGGCTTACCCGGCTCAAGCGCGGTCTTGCAGATGGGTGGCGGAACCTCAGCGACCATGTATCGAGTCTGACCAAGGGGCTCGAACGCCGACAAGTCCTATTCCGGGATGACGCGTAACGGGGTAGCTACTTATTCGGCAGCGACCGGCGTGGGCTCGATGCGCCGTGCCTTCAGCTTGTTGAGCTGGTGGGCGGCGTGAGCAAGAAGGGCCGTGCGGGCCTGCTCGTGCGGGACGATGCCACAGTCGGATTTGACGGGCAGGTCGAGTTCGTACTCAGTGAGATTGCCCATGAGGCCCTCGCGAATGCGGACACGAACAGCGCCGGTCAACCGGCCCTTGATGGTCCGATGCGGGCCGAAATGCAGAAGCTGACAGCCGATAACCTCGAACGACATTGCTCCCTCCACGAGCGCTGCCACATTCCGGGCACAATTCATCCAACGACAAGGCGGGCGGCTCCGCAAGTAAAATCCAACAGGTTTTGCACTTATGCTTTACATTCCTGTCGAATACGGGGTTGGTGCCTGCCGACGATTCTCTTGGCGGGCCCTGTTGCAATCCATCGGCAAAGCCTCTAGATAGCCCGTCTCTAGCCGTGCGGGATTCCTGCGCGGCCTTTGGTTTTGCACCAAGATATACGAGTTGAAACGCCCATGGCCCGTACGAACCCAGTCCAGTTTCTCCAGCAGGTTCGCTCGGAAGTCAGCAAGGTCACCTGGCCTGGCCGCAGCGAAGTCCTGATCTCCTCGATCATGGTCGTCGTGCTGGTTATCCTGGCCAGCATCTTCTTCCTGCTGGCTGACCAGGTCATTTCCTGGCTCGTATCCTTGATGCTGTCGATCCGCTGATCCGGATCAGTTTATAGATTAGTGGGAGCGGCGACCCTTTATGGCCAAGCGCTGGTACATCGTTCAGGCGTATTCGAACTTCGAGCGCAAGGTGGCGGAAGATATCCGCCTCAAGGTTGCTCAGAAGAAGCTCGAGCACCTGTTTGAAGACGTGATCGTTCCGACCGAGAAGGTCGTTGAAATCCGTCGCGGCCGGAAGGTTGATACCGAACGCAAGTTCTTCCCGGGCTATGTCCTGGTGAAGATGGACATGACCGACGAGGCATTCCATCTGATCAAGAACACGCCCAAGGTCACCGGTTTCCTCGGCGCGGACAACAAGCCGATGCCGATTTCGGAGCGCGAGGCCATGTCCATCCTGCAGCAGGTGCAGGAAGGCGTGGACCATCCCAAGCCCTCCGTCAGCTTCGAAGTGGGCGAGAACGTGCGCGTGTCGGACGGTCCTTTCGCAAGCTTCAACGGCATCGTCGAAGAGGTGGACGAGGAACGCTCCCGCCTCAAGGTCGAGGTCTCGATTTTCGGGCGCCCCACTCCGGTGGAGCTCGAATACGGTCAGGTCGAAAAGGTCTGACCAGCCGGCGTGAGCCGGAAACCCGTGGAAGGGGATGGTGCTTTGCCGGCGCCAGGAAACCGCACCACGGCTCAACTGCCACTCGTGGCATGCAAGAGGATAGAAAATGGCAAAGAAAATCGTTGGCTACGTAAAGCTGCAGGTGCCGGCTGCGTCCGCCACCCCGTCGCCCCCGATCGGCCCGGCCCTCGGTCAGCGCGGTCTGAACATCATGGAATTCTGCAAGGCCTTCAACGCGGCCACGCAGGAGATGGAAAAGGGTTCGCCCATTCCGGTCGTGATCACCGCCTATGCCGACAAGAGCTTCACTTTCGAGATGAAGCAGCCGCCGGTCACCTACTTCATCAAGAAGGCCGTCAATCTCAAGTCCGGCTCCAAGCTTCCGGGCAAGGATTCGGCAGGCACCATCACCGTGGCCCAGCTGCGTGATATCGCCGAGAAGAAGATGAAGGATCTCAACGCCGACGATATCGACGCTGCCGTGTCGATGATCGCAGGCTCCGCCCGTTCCATGGGCATTCAGGTCGAGGGCTGATAACAATGGCAAAGATCGCAAAGAAGGTCGCCAAGGCCCGTGAAGGCATCGACCGCAACAAGCTCTACGGCCTCGAAGACGCCGTGAAGATGGTCAAGTCGCGCGCTTCGGCCAAGTTCGATGAAACCATCGAAATCGCGATGAACCTGGGCGTCGACCCGCGGCATGCCGACCAGATGGTCCGCGGCGTCGTCAACCTGCCCAACGGTACCGGCAAGACCGTTCGCGTCGCCGTGTTCGCCCGTGGTGCAAAGGCCGACGAAGCCAAGGCTGCCGGTGCCGACATCGTCGGTGCCGAAGACCTGCTGGAAATCATCCAGGGTGGCAAGATCGATTTCGATCGCTGCATCGCCACCCCTGACATGATGCCGCTGGTCGGTCGCCTCGGTAAGGTCCTGGGCCCGCGCAACCTGATGCCGAACCCCAAGGTCGGCACCGTGACCATGGACGTCAAGGGCGCCGTTGGCGCTGCCAAGGGCGGCGCCGTTGAATACCGCGTCGAGAAGGCTGGTATCATCCATGCCGGTATCGGCAAGGTGTCGTTCTCGGAAGAGGCGCTGCTGCAGAACATCAAGGCCTTCACCGACGCCGTCGTGAAGTCCAAGCCTGCCGGCGCCAAGGGCACCTATGTCAAGAAGGTCGCCGTTTCCTCGACCATGGGCCCCGGCGTCCATGTCGAACCGGGCACGGCCCTCTAAGTTTCAAGAATTCCGGGCGGCTCGCCGCCCGGTCTCACCGCTCCCACGGGAGCTGTGTAAAGTCCTGTCCGAGACTGCCGGCCGGCATCATGCCGTTAATTCCATTCGGAGCCAGCAATAGACGGGGTGAGACCGAATTCCCGGCCGAATGGCCGAAGGGTTGTGGTTCGAACCTAAGCCAGTTGCCCCTCGGGGCGCTCGGTTGGCAGGCACTAACCGTTGTTTCCCGGCCCGGTAAGGGCAGGGGGCAGCAATTGGCAATGGTCCCGGCGTGCTTCGGCCAATGGGATCAGACTAGTGGAGACTAGTGTGGAAAGAGCGGAAAAGCGTGAAGTCGTCGCCTCGCTCCAGGAAGCCCTTGCGGGTGCTGGATCGATCGTCGTCGCGCACAATACCGGCCTGACCGTCGCTGCGTTCACTGACCTGCGCGTGCAGGTCAAGAAGGCTGGCGGCAAGGTCAAGGTCGCAAAGAACCGCCTTGCCAAGCTCGCTCTGAAGGAAATCGATGTCGCGGACATCTCGGGCCTGTTTACCGGCCCGACCGTGATCGCCTATGCGGAAGATCCCGTCGCTGCGCCCAAGATCGCAGCGGCCTTCGCCGAGAAGAACCAAAAGTTCATCATTCTCGGTGGTGCCATGGGTCAGACCGCCCTCGACGCCAATGGCGTCAAGGCACTGGCGACCATGCCGTCGCTCGACGAACTGCGCGCCAAGCTCGCAGGCCTCGTCAAGCAGCCGGCAACGAACATCGCTTCCATCCTCGTGCAGCCGGGTGCGGGCATTGCTCGCGTCCTCAAGGCTCACGCCGAAAAGAGCGAAGCGGCGTAAGGCCGTTCCAAACTACCTCAACATTCGAACCCGAACCCAAACTGAAAAGAGTATAAAATGGCTGATCTCGCCAAGCTCGTAGACGACCTCTCGGCCCTGACCGTTCTGGAAGCTTCCGAACTGTCCAAGATGCTGGAAGAAAAGTGGGGCGTTTCCGCCGCCGCTCCGGTTGCTGTCGCTGCCGCCGCTGGTGGCGGTGCCGCTGCTCCGGCCGCTGAAGAAAAGACTGAATTCGACGTGATCCTGGCCGCCTTCGGCGACAACAAGATCAACGTCATCAAGGAAGTCCGTGCCATCACCGGCCTCGGCCTCGGCGAAGCCAAGGCGTTGGTTGAAGGCGCTCCGAAGGCCGTCAAGGAAGGCGTGTCCAAGGCTGAAGCCGAAGACATCAAGAAGAAGCTGGAAGATGCCGGCGCCAAGGTCGAACTGAAGTAATTTCAGTTAACACTTGAAAAATGCGGGATGGCGCTATATGTGCCATCTCGCGTTTCCGTTTTCTACGGAACGATTCGCCAGGGCCGATTGGATGGGTCCAGGCGCCAATCTGCGGAAATATATGACCAATTTGGATGTCGCGGGCAGCTTGAAGCCTCTGATGACCTCGCCGTGGGCTGTCCCTCGTGCGGGGCTTTAGTCGCTGATCACCTGTCTGTGAACCGGCTCGTGGGGTTGCGAGCCGGGATCATGCTCCATCCATCACAACCCCGCAGAATTGACTACCAGGCATATATCCCGAGCGCCGACGGCTGATAGTCGGGTCTTTGGATATCTGCCTCCGAGACAAGCAAAAATGGATCGCCAGGCCAGTCAGGGCAGGGCGCGCCAAACAGAAACAGGAGCTTTCATGGCTACCACGTTCAACGGCCGCCGCAAGGTTCGCAAGTCCTTCGGTTCCATCCGCGAAGTCACGGAGCTGCCCAACCTGATCGAAGTCCAGAAGGCTTCCTATGATCAGTTCCTCCAGGTCGCCGAGCCCAAGGGCGGTCGTCCGGAAGAAGGGTTGCAGTCCGTCTTCAAGTCGGTTTTCCCGATCACCGACTTTTCCAACACCGCAAGCCTGGAATTCGTTCGCTACGAATTCGAGCAGCCCAAGTATGACATCGACGAGTGCCGTGCGCGCGACATGACCTTCGCTGCCCCGCTCAAGGTGACGCTGCGGCTGATCGTGTTCGAAGTGGACGAGGAAACCCAGGCCAAGTCGGTCAAGGACATCAAGGAGCAGGACGTCTATATGGGCGACATGCCCTTCATGACGCCTAATGGTACCTTCGTCGTCAACGGCACCGAGCGCGTGATCGTCTCGCAGATGCACCGGTCGCCGGGCGTGTTCTTCGATCACGACAAGGGCAAGACCCATTCGTCGGGCAAGCTGCTGTTTGCTGGCCGCATCATTCCCTATCGCGGTTCCTGGCTCGATATCGAATTCGACGCCAAGGACATCGTCTATGCGCGCATCGATCGTCGCCGCAAGATTCCCGTCACTTCGCTGCTCAAGGCGCTGGGCATGGATGCCGAGGAAATCCTCGACACCTATTACACCAAGCTCAACTACGAGAAGACCGAGAAGGGCTGGCGCGTTCCTTACGATGCCGAGAAGTGGAAGGGCGCCAAGCCGAGCCACGACCTTATCGATGCCAAGACCGGCGACGTGGTCCATGAGGGTGGCAAGAAGCTTTCGGCCCGCCAGGCCAAGAAGCTTGCCGAGAACGGCCTGACGCACCTGCTGGCGGTCGATGAAGACCTCTACGGCATGTATGTCGCCGAAGATCTGGTGAACCTGCAGACCGGTGAAATCTTTGCCGAAGCCGGCGACGAGCTCGACGAGAAGCTGCTGACGAGCCTGGTCGACAAGGGCTTTGACGAGCTTCCGATCCTCGATATCGACCACATCACCATTGGCGCCTATATCCGTAACACGCTGGCCGTGGACAAGAACGAGAGCCGTGAAGACGCGCTGTTCGATATCTATCGCGTCATGCGTCCTGGCGAGCCGCCTACCGTCGAAACTGCCGAAGCCATGTTCCAGTCGCTGTTCTTCGACAGCGAGCGCTACGACCTGTCCGCCGTTGGCCGCGTCAAGATGAACATGCGCCTTGAGCTCGATGCGCCCGACACCATGCGTACCCTGCGCAAGGAAGACATCGTCGAAGTTGTCCGGACCCTGGTCGACCTGCGCGATGGTCGTGGCGAAATCGACGACATCGACAACCTGGGCAACCGCCGCGTTCGCTCGGTCGGCGAACTCATGGAAAACTCCTATCGCCTTGGCCTGCTCCGCATGGAGCGCGCCATCAAGGAGCGCATGAGCTCTGTCGAAATCGACACCGTCATGCCGCAGGACCTGATCAACGCCAAGCCGGCTGCTGCCGCTGTGCGTGAATTCTTCGGTTCCTCGCAGCTCAGCCAGTTCATGGATCAGACCAACCCGCTCTCGGAAGTGGCGCATAAGCGTCGTCTTTCCGCGCTCGGGCCTGGCGGTCTCACTCGCGAACGTGCAGGCTTCGAAGTGCGCGACGTGCACCCGACCCATTATGGCCGCATCTGCCCGATCGAGACGCCGGAAGGCCCCAATATCGGTCTGATCAACAACCTGGCGACCTATGCCCGCGTCAACAAGTACGGCTTCATCGAGACTCCGTACCGCAAGATCGTCGACGGCAAGCTGACCGACGAGGTGGTTTACCTGTCGGCCATGGAAGAGGCCAAGCACTACGTTGCCCAGGCGAACGTGCAGTTTGCCCCGACCCTGGAACTGCAGGACGACCTGGTCGTGGCACGCCATGCCGGTGACAACGGCCTGACGCCCAAGGAAAACGTCGACCTGATGGACGTTTCCCCCAAGCAGATGGTGTCGGTTGCCGCCTCGCTGATCCCGTTTCTCGAGAACGACGACGCCAACCGCGCCCTGATGGGCTCGAACATGCAGAAGCAGGCCGTGCCGCTGCTGCGTGCCGAGGCTCCGTTCGTGGGTACCGGTATGGAGCCCGTCGTGGCCCGTGACTCGGGCGCCGCTATCGTTGCCAAGCGCACCGGTATCGTCGATCAGGTGGACGCGACCCGTATCGTCATTCGCGCAACGGAAGAGACCGATGCGTCGAAGTCGGGCGTCGACATCTACAACCTGATGAAGTTCCAGCGCTCGAACCAGTCGACCTGCATCAACCAGCGTCCGCTGGTCGTGGTGGGCGACCACATCAACCAGGGCGACATCATCGCCGACGGTCCTTCGACCGAACTGGGCGATCTGGCCCTTGGCCGCAACGTGCTCGTCGCCTTCATGCCTTGGAACGGCTACAACTTCGAAGACTCCATCCTTCTGAGCGAAAAGATCGCGATGCAGGACGTCTTCACCTCGATCCATATCGAGGAATATGAAGTCATGGCCCGCGATACCAAGCTCGGTCCGGAAGAAATCACACGCGACATTCCGAACGTTTCGGAAGAAGCGCTGAAGAACCTCGACGAAGCCGGTATCGTTCACATCGGCGCCGAAGTGCAGCCGGGCGACATTCTGGTCGGCAAGATTACCCCCAAGGGTGAATCGCCGATGACGCCGGAAGAAAAGCTCCTCCGCGCCATTTTCGGTGAAAAGGCTTCGGACGTTCGCGATACCTCGCTGCGCGTGCCCCCGGGCGACGCCGGTACGGTCGTGGAAGTGCGCGTGTTCAACCGTCATGGTATCGACAAGGACGAGCGCGCCATGGCCATCGAGCGCGAGGAAATCGAGCGCCTCGCCAAGGACCGGGACGACGAACAGTCGATTCTCGACCGCAACGTCTATGCACGTCTCAAGGAAATGCTGTTCGGCAAGGCCGCAACGGCAGGTCCAAAGGGCTATGTCGTCGGCACCAAGCTCAATGACTCGATCTTCGAAGGGCAGCCGCGCTCCAAGTGGTGGCAGTTCGCCGTCGAGGACGACAAGGTCATGACCGAGATGGAAGCTCTCCATGCTCAGTATGAAGAGAGCCGCCGTCTGCTCGAGCAGCGCTTCATCGACAAGGTGGACAAGCTGCAGCGCGGTGACGAACTTCCGCCGGGCGTGATGAAGATGGTCAAGGTCTTCATTGCAACCAAGCGCAAGATCCAGCCGGGCGATAAGATGGCCGGCCGTCACGGCAACAAGGGTGTGGTTTCGCGCATCGTTCCGGTCGAAGACATGCCGTATCTGGAAGACGGTACTTCGGTGGACATCGTGCTCAATCCGCTTGGCGTGCCGTCGCGCATGAATGTGGGCCAGATCCTCGAGACGCACCTGGGCTGGGCTTGCGCCGGCATGGGTCGCAAGATCGACGAGATGGTTCGCGCCTATCATGCCAAGGGCGACCTCAAGCCGCTCCGCACCGAGATCCAGACGCTGTTCGCCAATGACAACAGCATTTCGGACCTCGACGACGACGGCATGATCCGCCTCGGCGAACATCTCTCGAAGGGTGTTCCGATCGCGACGCCGGTGTTCGATGGTGCCAAGGAAGCCGACATCGTCGAGATGCTCGAGCGGGCAGGCCTCAAGTCCTCCGGTCAGTCGACCGTGTTCGACGGGCGTACCGGCGAGCAGTTCGACCGCCAGGTGACCGTGGGCTACATCTATATGCTCAAGCTCGATCACCTCGTGGACAACAAGATCCACGCGCGCTCGATCGGCCCGTACTCGCTCGTTACCCAGCAGCCGCTGGGCGGCAAGGCGCAGTTCGGCGGCCAGCGCTTCGGCGAGATGGAAGTGTGGGCTCTTGAAGCGTATGGCGCTGCCTACACGCTGCAGGAAATGCTCACCATCAAGTCGGACGACGTGGCGGGCCGTACGAAGGTCTACGAGGCCATCGTGCGCGGCGACGACACCTTCGAAGCGGGCATCCCGGAAAGCTTCAACGTCCTGGTCAAGGAAATCCGTTCGCTCGGCCTCAATGTCGAACTCGACATGCGCGAGCAGGATGGCGACGGCAGCCAGGCCGAAGCGGAGCTCGCACCTCCTCAGGAAGCGGCGGAATAATCCGGCACTTCCTACCCCCATTCACTTCCTGAGGGAGCGGGCATTGCCCCTCCCGACGGAAAGAGGAGAGAATTGATGAACCATCATTCCCACGTCATGGACCCGTTCAACCCGGCCGTCCCCGTGCAGACTTTCGATCAGATGAAGATCTCGATCGCGAGCCCCGAAAAGATCCTTTCCTGGTCCTACGGCGAGATCAAGAAGCCCGAGACCATCAACTACCGTACGTTCAAGCCCGAGCGTGACGGCCTGTTCTGCGCGCGTATCTTTGGCCCCGTGAAGGACTATGAGTGCCTGTGCGGCAAGTACAAGCGCATGAAGTTCAAGGGCGTCATCTGCGAAAAGTGCGGTGTGGAAGTCACCCTCAGCCGCGTTCGCCGCGAGCGCATGGGCCATATCGAGCTGGCCGCTCCGGTTGCCCATATCTGGTTCCTCAAGTCGCTGCCGAGCCGCATCGCCCTGCTGCTCGACATGACGCTCAAGGATATCGAGCGCATCCTTTATTTCGAGAACTATGTCGTTCTCGATCCGGGCCTGACCCCGTTCACCCAGAACGAGCTCCTGACCGAAGAGCAGTATCTGGACGCCCAGGACGAATACGGTGCTGACACCTTCACCGCCAAGATCGGCGCTGAAGCGATCCGCGATATCCTGCTCAACCTCGATCTCGAGAAGATCGCGGCCGACCTGCGCGTGGAAATTGCCGAGTCAACCACCGAGCTCAAGCCGAAGAAGCTGGCCAAGCGCCTCAAGATCGTCGAGCAGTTCATCGTTTCGGGCAACAAGCCCGAATGGATGATCATGACCGTCATTCCGGTGATCCCGCCGGAATTGCGTCCGCTCGTCCCGCTGGACGGGGGCCGTTTTGCGACGTCCGATCTCAACGACCTCTATCGTCGCGTGATCAACCGCAACAACCGTCTCAAGCGTCTGATCGAGCTTCGTGCGCCGGACATCATCATCCGCAACGAAAAGCGCATGCTGCAGGAAGCCGTTGACGCGCTGTTCGACAACGGCCGCCGTGGCCGCACCATTACCGGTGCGAACAAGCGCCCGCTGAAGTCGCTGTCCGACATGCTCAAGGGCAAGCAGGGCCGCTTCCGCCAGAACCTGCTCGGCAAGCGCGTCGACTATTCGGGTCGTTCGGTCATCACCGTTGGTCCGAACCTCAAGCTGCACCAGTGCGGTCTTCCCAAGAAGATGGCGCTCGAGCTGTTCAAGCCGTTCATCTATTCGCGCCTTGAAGCCAAGGGTTTCAGCTCGACGGTGAAGCAGGCCAAGAAGCTGGTCGAGAAGGAAAAGCCCGAAGTCTGGGATATCCTGGACGAAGTCATCCGCGAACATCCGGTTCTGCTGAACCGCGCGCCGACGCTTCACCGTCTTGGCATCCAGGCCTTCGAGCCGATCCTGATCGAAGGCAAGGCCATTCGTCTGCATCCGCTCGTCTGCTCGGCCTTCAACGCCGACTTCGACGGCGACCAGATGGCCGTGCACGTCCCGCTGTCGCTCGAAGCGCAGCTGGAAGCGCGCGTGCTGATGATGTCGACCAACAACATCCTGCACCCCGCCAACGGCCAGCCGATCATCGTGCCGTCGCAGGACATCGTCCTGGGCCTCTATTACCTGTCGCTCATGAACGACAATGAGCCGGGTGAAGGCATGGCTTTCGG
>PJUF01000960.1_pt1 | contig 16735 bp, 29 predicted proteins | sample 1512191 | NCBI WGS metagenome assembly PJUF01 (sample SAMN08177673, study PRJNA422409) | Feces metagenome, whole genome shotgun sequencing project. | isolation source: Chicken feces (3) enriched on wood chips | host: Gallus gallus | place: USA: Madison | collected 2015-01-15 | reverse complement strand
GCATATATCAGATGCCTTTTTACCAGCTTCATGTTCTTTAAGAACCTGACTGATCTGTGTTTCTGTAAATCTTGACTTTTTCATCTTTTAACAGCTTAAATTTATAACTTTTTATAATCTTTTAAACTGTCGGAGTTTTCGGGGGATTTACAGAGCAAGATTGAATCCTTGTAAAAGATTATCCCGGGTTTATTTATACAAGCGATGTCTATTTTCTTCTGCATATCAGCGTTAGTTTAGTTTTGAAAAGAGATATCAGGATTAATTCGTCAAAAATATATAAAATTATTGAAGGAAATAATAAGGAATATAGTTTTGATTTGGTTTTATTCAACCTGGTTTTCTAAATTAAAAAAGGATAATAAATTATTTATGCTGTTATGGTAAAAAAATCTCCGTTTTTTATAGAAAGAGCAAAAAACACTCTGATTATATGAATGATCGGATTTTAAAAACTTTATTTTTAAATCAGTATTTATCTAAACTCTTTTTACTTGGTAGACATCTTTTCTTCGGTCTTTTAGATTTTTCACACTGCCGAATTCATGTAGTTCAGTGAGCAAATCCAAATCTACATCCGAAATCAAAATCATTTCTGTATTGGGTGTTGCTTCGGCTTTCACTCCATTCATAGGAAAAGCGAAATCGCAAGGTGTAAAAACCATGGATTGGGCATATTGAATGTCCATATTGTGAACATTTGGTAAGTTACCTACACTTCCGGCAATGGCCACATAACATTCGTTTTCTATTGCTCTGGCCTGCGCACAATTCTTGACACGGGAAAATCCGTTTTGAGTATCGGTTAAAAATGGAACAAATAAAATGTTCATTCCATCGTCTGCCAATAAACGACTTAGTTCGGGAAATTCAACATCATAACATATCAGAATTCCAATTTTACCACAATCTGTATCAAATACCTTGAGGTGATGTCCAACCTGCATTCCCCAAACTCTTGCTTCGTCGGGCGTTACATGGATTTTTTCATATCGTTCAACCGAACCATCTCTACGGCACAGATAACCGACATTGTAAAGTTTGCCGTCCACTACCTCCGGCATACTACCTGTGATGATGTTTATGTTGTAAGAAATAGCGAATCCTGAGAAGTTTTTGACAATTTCTTCGGTAAATTCTGCCAGCTTACGAATGGCATCGGGTTCAGAAAGATGGTTGTATTTGGCCATGAGCGGCGCATTGAAAAATTCCGGAAAAAGTGCAAAATCAGAGCGGTAACCGGAAAGCGTGTCTACAAAATATTCTACTTGTTGCAATAATTGGGAAACATCTTTGTAGGGCCTCATCTGCCACTGAACCAATCCCAGCCTGACAACTCTTTTATCGGCAACTGTCTGGGTCGATGGTTTTTCATAATAAATATTGTCCCATTCAAGTAAAACGGCATATTCACCAGAGGCTTTATCTCCTTTCAGGTAATCTTTCAAAATACTTATGGGGTGAAAATCATTGGAAAGCTGGAAATTCAGGACAGGATCATCTATTTCTTTGCTTTTAACTTTATCTATGTATTGTTTAGGCGTTAGTGATTCCGCATATTTATGATAATTGGGGATTCTCCCTCCAAAAACAATTCCTTTTAAATTCAGTTTTTCGCAAAGTTCTTTTCTATAATCATAAAGCCTTCTGCCTAAACGCAATCCCCTGAACTTCGGTTTGATAAAAATATCAATTCCATACAGCACATCGGCATCAGAAGAATGAGAAGTAAAAGTGAGATTAGCGGTAATTTCATTATAAGTATGTTTCCTCAATACTTTATCAGAATTTACAACAATAGACAAGGCACATCCAGCGATTTCTCCATCTACTTTAATCACAACCTGCCCTTCGGGAAACTTTTTCAAAAGCGATTTTATATGTTTTCTCTCCCAATATGAATTAGGCATAGATTGATATGAAGAAATCATAGCGTCTTTTAATTCTTCATAATCCTCTATGGTAAGGTATGTGATCTCTATATTTTCAATTTCATCTTGATTGATCATATCTTTTTTGTTATAGGAATAAATCTTAGCAAAGGAAGTTATAAATGATGAATAAAATAGTTAAGAGCCGGAACAAAAAAAGCAGCAATTTCTTGCTGCTTCAAAATATTTTGAAAAATTTTATTAATCTTTCTTTTCTTCTTCTGTGTTGTCTTCAGTTGAAGCTTCAGGCGTTTCTTCTGTAGTTTCTGCTTTTGGTTCTTCCACTTTTTCTTCGGTTGGAGCAGATTCTTCAGCTATCACTTCTTCAGTTACTTCTTCTTTGGTTTCAACTTCAGCAGCGGGGGTTTCTTCTTTTTTGCTTCCGCCTCTTCTGCTTCTTCTTGTTTTCTTTTCAGGTTTTGCAGAAGTGTACAACTCGTTGTAATCGACCAATTCAATCATAGCCATTTCTGCACCGTCACCTTTACGGAAACCTTTTTTAATGATACGGGTATATCCGCCGGGGCGATCGCCAACTTTTGAAGCAACTTCACGAAATAATTCCGTAACAGCTTCTTTGTTTTGCAAGTAGCTAAATACTACTCGACGATTGTTGGTATCATCCGTTTTTGATTTTGTAATCAATGGTTCAACATAACGTTTCAAAGATTTTGCTTTTGCAACTGTTGTGCTGATTCTTTTATGAGTAATCAGAGAGGAAGCCATGTTGGAAAGCATCGCGTTTCTGTGCGAAGCGGTTCTTCCTAAATGATTGATTTTATTACCGTGTCTCATTTTTCTAAAATTATTCTACGTCTAACTTATATTTGGAAATATCCATTCCGAAACTTAACCCTTTGTTGTCTACCAATTCTTCTAATTCGGTCAAAGATTTTTTACCGAAGTTTCTGAATTTCATCAAATCTGATTTGTTGTAAGAAACCAATTCGCCAAGGGTTTCTACTTCAGCTGCTTTCAAACAATTTAATGCGCGAACAGATAAGTCCATGTCTATTAATTTTGTTTTCAGCAATTGTCTCATGTGAAGTGCTTCTTCATCATAAGTTTCGCCATAGGCTACTTCTTCTGCTTCCAGCGTGATTCGTTCATCAGAGAACAACATGAAATGGTGGATCAAGATTTTCGCCGTTTCGGTCAAGGCGTCTTGTGGTGTAATAGAACCATCTGTCGTGATGTCCAAAATCAACTTTTCATAGTCGGTTTTTTGTTCTACACGATAGTTTTCAACGCTGTATTTTACATTTTTAATAGGCGTGTAAATTGCGTCGATTGCAATGGTTCCAATAGGCGCATTGGCTTTTTTGTTATCATCAGCCGGAACATAACCACGTCCTTTTTCAATGGTAAAAGTAAAGTCAAGCTTCACTTTCTTGTCCATATTGGCAATCACAAATTCCGGGTTCAAAATCTGGAATCCTGAAATGAATTTCCCTAAATCACCGGCAGTCAATTGTTCTTGCCCTGAAATGGAAACTGTTACGGTTTCAGTATCTGAATCAGAAATCTGTCTTTTGAATCTTACTTTTTTAAGGTTCAAAATAATTTCGGTCAAGTCTTCAACAACGCCAGAGATGGTAGAAAATTCATGGTCAACCCCTTCAATTTTCACAGAAGTGATTGCGTAACCTTCTAATGAAGAAAGCAATACCCTGCGCAAAGCGTTTCCGATGGTCAAACCGTACCCCGGCTCCAAAGGCCGGAATTCAAATTGCCCGAAGTTATTGTCTGATTCGATTAGGACTACTTTGTCCGGTTTTATAAAGTTTAAAATTGTCATCTTTTTTTAAGGGTTTTAATTTAACCGAAACCTTTCGGTTTTATTTCCGAAACTTATTGGTTTCTCCTCTTAATATCAAATTCTTAATAAATCTCTAATTATTATTTAGAGTATAATTCGACAATCAATTGTTCTTTGATGTCTTCCGGAATCTGGATTCTTTCAGGAACCGAGTTAAATGTTCCTGACAGTTGCTCGTCATTCCAAATCAACCAGTCATAAGTAGAACGGGATTTCAGCGAGTCTGTCACTGCGCTTAATGTTTTTGATTTTTCACGAACAGCGACAACATCACCTGCTTTCAATTGATAAGAAGGAATGTTTACAATTTCACCGTTTACGGTAATGTGTTTGTGAGAAACTAATTGTCTTGCGGCGCTACGTGTAGGAGAAATTCCGAATCGATAAACTACGTTATCCAAACGGGATTCACAAAGTTGCAATAGAATCTCACCCGTAATTCCTGGTTTTGCGTTTGCTTTTTTGTACATATTTGCAAACTGACGTTCAAGAATTCCGTAAGTATATTTTGCTTTTTGTTTTTCTTCTAACTGAACAGCGTACTCAGATTTTTTTCCTCGTCTTTTGTTCGAGCCGTGCATTCCCGGAGGGTATTTTTTCTTTTCGAAGCTTTTGTCATCACCAAAGATGGATTGTCCGAATTTTCTAGCGATTTTTGTTTTTGGTCCTGTATATCTTGCCATTTTAATCTAAATTTTGAATTTTGAATTTTGAATTTTAAATGAAGAATTCATTCGACATTTATCATTCAACATTTTCAATTTGTTACACTCTTCTGCGTTTTGGTGGACGGCAACCGTTGTGTGGCAATGGTGTAACGTCAATGATTTCGCTTACTTCGATACCTCCATTGTGAATGGTACGGATTGCAGATTCACGACCTTGACCCGGCCCCTTAACATACACTTTCACTCTTCTTAACCCAGCTTCCAAAGCTTGTGCAGTAGCGTCTTGTGCGGCAACTTGTGCAGCATAAGGTGTATTCTTTTTAGATCCTCTGAAGCCCATTTTTCCGGCAGATGACCAGGAAATAACTTCACCGTTTTTATTTGTCAAAGTGATGATCACGTTGTTGAAAGAAGCCTGGATATGAGCCTGTCCTGTAGCTTCAACTATGACCTTTCTTTTCTTTACTGTTTTTTGATTCTTTGCCATGATTACTACTTATTATTTAGTGGCTTTTTTCTTGTTAGCAACTGTTTTCTTTTTCCCTTTTCTCGTACGAGAATTGTTTTTAGTTCGCTGACCTCTAAGAGGTAATCCAAGACGGTGACGGATTCCACGCTGACATCCGATATCCATCATACGTTTGATGTTCAACTGGACTTCTGAACGAAGTTCACCTTCCACTTTGTAGTTTTCAGTAATTGCTAAACGGATTGCGTTGATCTCGTCATCGTTCCATTCATTTACTTTTTTTTCTTTGTCAACATTAGCTTCTGCTAATATCTTTTGTGCTGTGCTTTTACCAATTCCGTAGATATAGGTTAGTCCTATTTCTCCTCTTTTGTTTTTTGGTAAATCTACTCCTGAAATACGTGCCATATTTTAACCTTGTCTTTGTTTAAATTTTGGATTCTTTTTGTTAATCACGTACAGTACGCCTTTTCTTCGTACAATCTTACAGTCAGCACTTCTCTTTTTAATGGATGCTCTAATTTTCATTTTAGTTCTTATTTAATTTGATCCGGCATTATGCCTCCAGTCGTTGTTTTTATTTCGAATGAAAAATTTTTAATATCTGTATGTTATTCTTCCTTTGGACAAATCATAGGGTGACATCTCAATTTTCACTTTGTCACCGGGGAGTAATTTTATGTAATGCATACGCATTTTTCCTGAAATATGAGAGGTCACAATGTGACCGTTCTCTAATTCTACCCTGAACATCGCGTTGGATAGTGCCTCTATGATTGTTCCGTCTTGTTCTATATGTTTTTGTTTAGCCATAAACTTTTTTCGTCTGCGCTAAGCAGAAAGTTTGCAAATTTACAATTAATTAATTACTTACGCAACGTTTTTGGTTCGACCTGTTGACATTAGCCCGTCATAATGGTGATTCAATAAATAAGTATTAATCTGTTGAACGGTATCCAAAATTACGGCAACCATAATCAAGAGTGATGTTCCTCCATAGAACATGGCTAAACTTCTGTCTACTCCAAACATACCTACAATTGCAGGCAATATTGCAATCAATACTAAAAAGATAGATCCGGGAAATGTTATTTTAGATAAAATATCATCTAAATAATCAGCCGTTTCTTTCCCCGGTCTGATTCCCGGAATGATTCCTCCATTACGTTTTAAATCATCTGCCATTTGGTTGACCGGAATCGTAATTGCCGTATAGAAAAACGTAAATACAATAATCAAAATTCCGAAAATTATATTGTGCTGCCAAGTAAAAGGGTCTGAGACTTTTTGAAAGAACAACATTATTGATGAATTCTTATCTGAGACCAATCCTACCAAGGTTGCAGGCAAAAACATAATGGCCTGAGCAAAGATGATAGGCATTACTCCCGATGCATTTACCTTCAATGGAATGTATGAACGAACAGAGTCGGTTACAGAACGTATGTAGCTGCTGCTTCCCGCCTGGGCTCTTCTTACGTATTGTACAGGAACTTTTCTAACGGCTTGAACCAATAGCACACAGAGCATAATTACAATCAACAGACCTATAATTTCCAAAAGGAAGAAGATTCCTCCACTTCCATCCAATTCGAATGCATTGATTAAAGCTCTTGGCAAGTCGGCCAAAATCCCCACCATGATTAAGATAGAGATACCGTTACCAATTCCACGGTCTGTAATTTTCTCTCCCATCCACATTGTAAAGACCGTTCCGGTTACCAATATGATAATTGCCGGTACCATGAACCAAAAAGTTCCCGGATCCAGTAAATACGCTGAATGGAAACCACCATTGTAAGGCAATAATTGTGTTTGTAACAAAGTGAGGTATGCCGGAGCCTGAACCAAACAAATCGCGATGGTGAGCCAACGGGTAATCTGTGTTATTTTCTTACGTCCGCTGTCACCGTCTTTTTGTAATTTTTGTAAGTAAGGTACCGCCAATCCCATCAACTGCACCACAATAGATGCTGAAATGTAAGGCATAATCCCCAAAGCCAAAATAGAAGCCCGGTTAAATGAACCTCCGGTAAAAGAGTTTAACAAGCCTAAAAGACCCTGTTGATCTTCCGTTTGAGCTGCCAATAACCTGGTTACTTCATTAACATCAATACCAGGAAGCGGTATATAGGAGCCAAATCGATAAACAATCAGAAAAGTAAATGTTATAATCAACTTTTCTCTTAGTTCCTTGATGCTCCAAATATTCTTAATAGTTTGTATAAACCCTTTCATGTGTTCGCTAATATTTTATCAATTGGTCACATGGAACTTTGTTTCATGTGTTCGATTATACTTTTTCCATTTGACACATGGAACTTAGTTTCATGTGTTAACTTATTGTTTTATTAGCTACCGAAAAGAATCATTTTTCATTTTCGGTAACTCAATACTAATTACTTTGCGTTTGCCAATTCAGCTTTTCCGCCTGCTTTTTCAATTGCTTCCTGAGCGGTTTTGGTGTATTTGTCAGCAATAATGTTGACACTTGCTTTCAATTCACCACGACCCAAAATTTTGATCAAATCATTTTTGTGGGCCAAGCCATGCTCTACCAAAACTTCTTTAGAAAGCGTATCAGTGATTTTTTTGTCATCCACCAATTTCTGAATTACGTCTAAATTGATTCCATTGTATTCAACACGGTTGATATTTTTGAAACCAAATTTAGGGACACGTCTTTGTAATGGCATCTGGCCACCTTCAAACCCGATTTTTTTGGAGTAACCTGAACGAGACTTCTGTCCTTTGTGTCCACGGCCGGAAGTACCTCCGTTTCCGCTTGCTTCTCCTCTACCTTTACGGAATTTATTTTTAACTGAACCTGCTGCAGGTTTTAGATTATTTAATTTCATCTGTTTAATCTTAAGCTTTTTCTACCTCAATTAAATGTTGTACTTTCTTGATCATACCTTCTATCTGAGGCGTAGACTCGTGTTCTACAACCTGGTTCATTTTTCTCAATCCCAAAGCAATCAAGGTTGCTTTTTGAGATTTATCGCGATTGATTGCGCTGCGTACTTGTTTTACTTTTACTTTACTCATCTTTTGCGATTATTTACCATTGAACACTTTACCTACAGAAATACCTCTTTGACGTGCCACTACGTTTGCACTTCTCAAATTCAATAACGCTTTGAAAGTAGCTTTTACAACATTGTGGGGATTAGAGGATCCTTTGGATTTTGACAATACGTCATGAATTCCGACTGATTCCAATACGGCGCGAACAGCTCCACCTGCAATCAAACCTGTACCATGAGAGGCAGGTCTTAAAAATACTTGGGCTCCACCATAACGTGCTTCATTTTCATGAGGAATGGTATGACCGTCTAACGGAATTCTAACCAAATTTTTCTTTGCATCCTCTACCGCTTTTGCGATAGCAGAAGCAACCTCTTTTGATTTACCCAATCCAAAGCCAACTACACCGTTTCCGTCACCTACCACTACAATAGCTGAGAAACCAAATGCGCGTCCACCTTTCGTTACTTTCGTTACACGTTGTACTCCTACCAAACGGTCAGTCAATTCGATTCCCGCCGGTTTTACTTTTTCTATGTTTTTATATCCTAACATATTTTTTCTTTCTTAGAATTTTAAACCTCCTTCTCTTGCTCCGTCTGCCAAAGCTTTGATTCTACCATGGTACACGAAACCGTTTCGGTCAAATACAACTGTTTCTACTCCTTTTGATTTTGCTTTATCGGCAATTAATTTCCCTACTGATGCTGACTGCTCAGTTTTGGTCCCACTTGCTTTTGCTTCTCTTGAAGATGCAGATGCTAATGTAACACCGGAATTATCGTCAACCAATTGAGCGTAAATTTCTTTGTTGGAACGATATACTGAAAGACGAGGTCTTTCTGCTGTCCCAAAGATATTACGACGAACACGTCTTTTTATCTTTTGTCTTTTTTCTGTTTTTGATAGTGCCATTGTTCGATTATAAATATTATGCAGATTTACCTGCTTTTCTTCTGATGATTTCTCCTACGAATTTGATACCTTTTCCTTTGTAAGGTTCAGGCTTACGGAATGAACGGATTTTGGCCGCTACCATTCCCAATAACTGATTGTCGTGAGAAGTTAAAACAATAGTTGGATTTTTACCTTTTTCTGCGGTTGTTTCAACTTTCACTTCTTTTGGCAATTCCAAAACGATGTTGTGAGAAAAACCCAAAGATAAATCCAATCTTTGTCCCTGGCTTGAAGCTCTGTAACCAACCCCTACAAGTTCCATTTCTTTTTTGAAACCATCGGTAACTCCTGTTACCATGTTGTTGATCAATGCTCTGTACAAACCGTGTAAAGCTTTGTCTTCTTTTGATTCAGAAGGTCTTACGACTGCTAATTGTCCTTCTTCTATTTTCAACTCAAATCCTTCTTTGATTGGTTGAGTCAACTCTCCATTTTTCCCTTTTACGGTTACAACTCCGTCTTTTATTTCAACAGAAGTTCCGGCCGGGATTGTAATGATTGCGTTTCCTATTCTTGACATTTTCTTTCTCTTTTAATCATTAATAAACCAAACACAATACTTCACCTCCAACTTTCTCCTGACGAGCTTGTTTGTCAGTCATAACTCCTTTAGAAGTTGAAACAATAGCAACCCCTAATCCGTTCAATACTCTTGGAAGTTCACCAGAACCTTTGTACTGGCGTAAACCCGGACGGGAAACTCTCTTCAATTTTTTGATAACAGGTTCTTTGGTCACTTTGTCATATTTCAAAGCGATTTTAATAGAACCTTGGTGAGATGTGTCCTCGAATTTGTAGTTCAAAATATAACCTTGTTCAAAAAGGATTTTGGTAATCTCTTTTTTTAGGTTAGATGCAGGAATCTCCACTACTTTGTGGCCTGCTGACATCGCATTTCGAATGCGGGTCAGATAATCTGAAATTGGATCTGTTAACATATATTTTGTTTATTTTACAGTATAGAATCGGAACAGACCGATCTACTTTTAAACTTAAACTTCCCTAAATGAAACCACTACTTTGGTATACATTTAGGCGTGCAAATGTAGGAAGTTTTTTTTATTTGGCAAATTAATTAAATTCTTTTTTGAATAAAGTGCTTTCATTCGCTTAAACAAAAATCCAATCCCTCCGAAAAGAGATTGGATTTATTATTTTGGAATTTATAACTCCGGCTTCGAGTACCTCAGCCATCGTAATCAAAACCTACCAAATTCTATTTCTGCTATTTAATTTCAGTTAGCATTTCAGCTGCTGTCATTATTTTTGTTGAAGAAATATTTTTGAAATCAGATTTGTTTCTGGTAATTACGTAATCAATCTCATTGAATTCAGAAGCTGTAATTTGTATGGCATCTTCAAAATCTTTCATTTCTTTTGAAAGCGCATTTATAATGATTTCTTTGTCAATCCCTAGAATATTCACAACTTGTACAAGATGGGTAATGAATTCGTGACTTTCCTTATGGCCTTTTACTTTTTTGGAGATGTAGTAAATATCGGTAATCGTTGTAGCGGTTATAAAAGCAGAAATCACATCTGCATCAATTAATTCAAATAAATTTAAGGCTTCTTCAAAGAATGGTTCACGTTCCAATACTATATCCAAAATAATATTGGTGTCAAACAGTACCTTTTTCATCCGTGCTTTTTCATGAGGTAATCAAAACGTGCATCATTAGTTGCTTTATTTTCATTCTTTAAAAACCCTTTCCATTTTTTCACGAAATCTATAGCATTTTTTTTCGGGACTACTTCTTCCTGCACGGATTTTTGTTTTATATCAACAAAAGGTAGGCTCTGTAAATATTTAATAAGTGCTTTTGCTTCCTTCTTATTTTGGTCAATATTAATTGTAAGTTCCATCACAAAATTTTGTTTACTACAAAGATAACAAAAAACAAAAATCCAACCTCTCTGAAAAGAGAGATTGAATTTTATAGTATTTTGAGATTTTATTTCTCCGGCTTCGAGTTCCTCAGCCATCGAAAGAAAATCTTACCAGCTTGCTTTTCTAACGCCGGGGATCAGACCCTGATTAGCCATTTCACGGAATGTAACACGTGAAAGACCGAAGGTTCTCATATATCCTCTTGGGCGGCCGGTCAATTTGCATCTGTTATGCAAACGTACGGGAGAAGCGTTTTTTGGTAATTTCTGAAGTGCTTCATAATCACCTGCTTCTTTTAACGCTTTGCGTTTTGCTGCAAATTTAGCAACCATTGCTTCTCTTTTGCGCTCACGCGCTTTCATTGATTCTTTAGCCATATTATTTTATGTATTAAGTATAAGTATTAAGTATCAAGTATTTTTAATTCTTCGCTTCGCTCAAAATCATTTTACTTTCTGCTTTTTACTTTTTACATTTTACTTATTGTCTTTTTTAAATGGTAAACCAAATTTCTCTAACAAAGCTTTCGCTTCTTTATCTGTATTGGCAGATGTTACAAATGTGATATCCATCCCCTGAATTTTCTTCACTTTGTCAATGTTGATTTCAGGGAAGATAATCTGTTCTGTAATACCTAAGTTGTAGTTTCCTCTACCGTCAAATCCTTTTGCGCTGATTCCGTTGAAATCACGGATTCGAGGCAATGAAGATGAAACCAAGCGATCAAGAAACTCATACATTTGAGTACCTCTCAACGTAACTTTTGCACCAATTGGCATTCCTTTACGTAATTTGAAAGCCGCTTCGTCTTTTTTGGAAATAGTCCCTACTGCTTTTTGTCCGGTAATAAGTGTCATTTCTTCCACGGCATAATCAACAATTTTCTTGTCAGCTGTCGCAGCACCTAAACCTTGAGACAAAACAATTTTCTCTAATTTAGGAACTTGCATTACTGAGGAATAAGAAAATTCTTCTTTCAATGCCGGAACGATTTCTTCTTTGTATTTTACTTGCGGACGCGGTTTGTATGTACTTGTACTCATGATTAAATTTCTTTACCGGTTTTCTTAGCAATTCTCACTTTTTTACCATCTTTCACTTCGTATCCAACGCGTGTTGGTTTTCCGTTTCCGTCTACCAAAGCCAATTTACTCACGTAAATAGGTGCTTCGGTTTCCAAGATACCTCCCTGAGGGTTTTCTGCATTTGGTTTGGTATGTTTCTTAATTTTATTCACACCTTCAACAATAGCTTTTCCTTTGTCCGGAAATATTTTCAAAACAGAACCTTTGGTTCCTTTTGAAGATCCGGATAAAACAACAACTTTGTCACCTTTTTTAATTTTCAATTTTGTCATTGTAATTAAATTTTAAAGCACCTCAGGAGCCAGTGATACGATTTTCATATATTCCTTGTCACGAAGTTCTCTCGCAACCGGTCCAAAAACACGTGTTCCTCTCATCTCACCTTGAGCATTAAGCAATACACATGCATTGTCATCAAAACGGATATAAGATCCGTCTTTTCTTCTTACCTCTTTTTTGGTACGAACTACTACTGCTTTTGAAACGGTTCCTTTTTTCGCGTTTCCTGCCGGAGTAGCTTCTTTAATCGCTACTACGATTTTATCTCCAACAGAAGCATAACGTCTTTTAGTACCACCTAAAACACGGATAACCAAGGCTTCACGAGCTCCTGTGTTATCTGCTACTTTTAATCTTGATTCTTGCTGTAACATATTACTTAGCTCTTTCTATGATTTCTACTAATCTCCAACGTTTGTTTTTACTCAACGGACGTGTCTCAGAGATACGAACTGTATCGCCTTCATTGCACTCGTTGCTTTCATCGTGTGCCGTATATTTCTTCGTTTTCTTAACGAATTTCCCGTAGAACGGGTGTTTTTGCTTGTAAGTTTCAGCTACTACAATGGTTTTATCCATTTTATTGCTGGAAACTATACCAATTCTTTCTTTTCTTAAATTTCTTTCCATCTTGAGACAGTTTTTACTGTTGAGCTAATTTTTGGTTCAACACAGTTGACAATCTCGCGATAGTTTTGCGAGATGCACGAATAGACAAAGGGCTTTCTAACTGAGACACTTTGTGGCTTACTTTCAATTTTGCATAGTTTGTCTTCTCATCAGCAATTTGTGCTTTGATGTCTTCTATGCTCATTTCTTTGATATCTGATAATTTCATAATAACAAATCTTTTTAATTAAACCGAGTAGTCTCTGGCGATTATAAACTTTGTCTTTACCGGAAGTTTCTGAGCTGCTAAACGCAATGCTTCAGTTGCCACTTCCTGAGGTACCCCTCCTACTTCAAATAATATTCTTCCTGGTTGTACAGGAGCTACCCAATATTCAGGAGCACCTTTACCTTTACCCATACGAACCTCTGCAGGTTTTTTGGTGATGGGTTTATCCGGAAATATTTTAATCCACAATTGCCCTTCACGTTTCATAAAACGGGTTGCGGCAATACGGGCAGCTTCTATCTGACGCGCAGTAATGAATGCTTCGTCTAACGATTTGATACCGAATGTCCCATAGGCAAGTTCTGCACCACGTTTGGTGTTCCCTTTCATTTTGCCTTTTTGGGTTTTTCTAAATTTCGTTCTTTTCGGTGATAACATTTCTTTTAATCTTTAATCAGTTAAACTAAATTAACGCGGTTGTCTTTTACGATCTCTATCTCCTCCTCTACCTTCCGGCTTCTTTTTGCCTTGCTTTTTCTGCAAGCCAACAAGTGGAGACAATTCGCGTTTACCATAAACTTCCCCTTTCATAATCCAAACTTTGATTCCCATACGACCATAAGTTGTATGTGCTTCTCCAATGTGATAATCAATGTCTGCTCTGAAAGTTGACAAAGGAATTCGTCCGTCTTTGTAAGACTCTGAACGTGCCATCTCTGCACCGTTCAAACGTCCTGAAATCTGAACTTTAATTCCTTCTGCATTCATTCTCATAGCAGCGGCAATCGCCATTTTAATCGCTCTTCTGTAAGAAATACGATTTTCGATTTGACGTGCTATGCTATCAGCTACTAAAACTGCATCTAATTCAGGTCGTTTGATTTCAAAGATGTTGATCTGAACCTCCTTTCCGGTGATTTTTTTCAATTCTTCTTTTAATTTATCAACTTCCTGTCCGCCTTTTCCGATAATAATTCCGGGACGAGCTGTCGTAACGGTCACGGTAATCAGTTTCAATGTACGTTCGATATAAACCCGAGATACACCCGCTTTTGAAAGACGTGCTTTCAAATATTCACGGATTTTTGCATCTTCTGCGATTTTATCACCGTAGTCATTTCCACCGTACCAGTTTGAGTCCCATCCTCTGATGATCCCTAAACGATTTCCGATTGGATTAGTCTTCTGTCCCATATTATTTATTGTCTTCTGCTTTAACTTTATCTTCTTTTGTTCCCAAAACGATTGTTACGTGATTGGAACGTTTTCTGATTCTGTGCGCTCTACCCTGAGGAGCCGTACGGATTCTCTTTAACTGACGGGCACTGTCAACTGTCAATGTTTTAACAAAAAGCCCTGCTTCTTCCACATCAGCTTCTTCGTTTTTTACCTGCCAGTTAGCGATAGCGCTCAACAAAAGTTTCTCCAATTTTTCAGATGCATGCTGTTTTGAAAATTTCAAAATCGCCAATGCTTTCTGTACGTCTTCACCACGGATGATGTCTGCTACCAATCTCATTTTACGAGGAGAAGTAGGACAATTGTTCAATTTCGCGAAAGCTACACTCTTGTTAGCTTCCTGAATTTTTTCATTGCTGATTCTTTTTCTAGATCCCATTGCCTACTTATTTTTTACCTTTGTTTTTTGCACCTGCGTGCCCTCTGAATGTACGAGTTGGAGCGAATTCGCCCAATTTATGTCCTACCATATTTTCAGTTACATAAACAGGAATGAATTGTTTCCCGTTATGAACCGCTATTGTCTGTCCTACGAAGTCAGGTGAAATCATGGAAGCTCTTGACCAGGTTTTGATCACATTTTTCTTCCCTGACTCTACGTTTGCCTGAACTTTTTTGTCTAATTTATAATGGATAAAAGGTCCTTTCTTTAATGAACGTGCCATAGATTATTTCTTTCTTCTTTCAACAATATATTTGTTAGATGCCTTTTTCTTAGATCTGGTTTTGTAACCTTTTGCAGGCATACCATTTCTAGAACGAGGAATACCACCGGTTGCACGGCCTTCTCCACCACCCATCGGGTGATCGACAGGGTTCATAACCATAGGTCTTGTACGAGGACGGCGTCCTTTCCATCTACTTCTACCAGCTTTACCGGAAACTTCCAACTGATGATCTGAGTTGGATACTACTCCGATTGTCGCTTTACATTCCGTCAAAATCATACGGCTTTCTCCACTTGGCAGTTTGATGGTAGCATACTTGCCTTCTCTTGCAACCAATTGTGCATAAGAACCGGCACTTCTCGCCATCAAAGCTCCCTGACCAGGCCGTAACTCAATGCATGAAACAACTGTTCCTAAAGGAATGTTTTTCAATTTCATTGTGTTTCCTACTTCCGGAGCAACATTGTCACCCGCTTCAATAGTCTGGCCTTTTTTAAGTCCATTCTGAGCAATCACATATCGTTTCTCACCGTCTCCATAAACGATCAAAGCGATAAATGCCGTTCTGTTGGGGTCGTATTGAATTGACTCAACAGTTGCAACACCTTCGCGATCTCTTTTGAAATCGATGATACGATAGCTTTGCTTGTGTCCACCCCCTATGTAGCGCATGGTCATTTTACCTGAATGGTTACGACCACCGCTTCTCTTTTTTCCAACCGTAAGAGTCTTCTCCGGTTTCACTGACTCAACGTTATCAAAATTATTTACAATTCTGAATCGCTGACCGGGAGTGATAGGTTTTAATTTTCTAACTGACATTTAATTCTAAATTTTGAATTATGAATTCTGAATTAATATTATTTAACTAAACAAATCTATTTCTTGTCCTTCTGCTACATGAATGACCGCCTTTTTCATTTTATTGGTCTTCCCTACCTGAACCCCGGTTTTTGTATAACGGGATTTCACTTTTGGTGCGGAAATCATGGTGCTCACCTTTGTAACATTTACCCCATAAGCTTTTTCAACTGCTTCTTTGATCTGCAATTTATTGGCTTTGGTATTAACATAAAACGAATACTGGCTCAACAATTCACTTGAATTGGTTGCCTTTTCTGAGATTACGGGTCTTATTAAAACTGACATATCTTTTCGTTTTATTTATTTAAATTTTCTTGAACTTTCGCCAAAGAACCTTCCAGGAATATCACTTCAGAAGCGTTGATCAAATCATACACGTTCAATTCTGAATTGTTAACCACTTTGGTTTTTTGTAAATTACGGGAAGACAAATACACATTGTCATTGGCCTCTCCCAACACAAACAAAGATCTCTTCGTATCCAAACCTAATGCTTTCAATACTTCAATAAAGCTTTTGGTTCTAGGTGCTTCAAAGTTGAAGTCTTCCAATACTTTGATTTCATTGTCTTTCAATTTCTGGCTCAATACAGATTTTTTCGCCAATCTCTTTTGCGCCTTGTTCAGTTTGAAATCATAGCTTCTTGGTCTTGGACCGAAAACTCTACCTCCTCCTCTGAATACAGGAGATTTGGCAGAACCTGCACGAGCCGTACCTGTACCTTTCTGTTTTTTGATCTTACGTGTAGACTTTGCAATCTCTGCACGTTCTTTTGCTTTATGCGTTCCCTGACGTTGAGCAGCCAGGTATTGTTTCACTTCCAAATAAACAGTATGCTCACTTGGCTCGATTCCAAAGATTGAATCGTCTAAAGAAACCTTCTTTCCGGTTTCTTTACCTTGTATGTTAAGTACTGTTAATTCCATTTTCTGATAATTACGTATGAATTTTTAGGACCCGGAATAGCGCCTTTTACAATCAAAAGATTCTCTTCATTGTC
>PJUF01000959.1_pt1 | contig 16744 bp, 12 predicted proteins | sample 1512191 | NCBI WGS metagenome assembly PJUF01 (sample SAMN08177673, study PRJNA422409) | Feces metagenome, whole genome shotgun sequencing project. | isolation source: Chicken feces (3) enriched on wood chips | host: Gallus gallus | place: USA: Madison | collected 2015-01-15 | reverse complement strand
ATGCAAGCAAGTGTACTCTTTAGTTGTATAAGCATTAATATCTCCACCAACTACTTCAAGTCGGTTTAAAATCTGGTGATTGTTGCGCTTTAACGTTCCTTTAAATAAAAGGTGTTCTATAAAATGTGCTAACCCGGCTTTTTCTTTTTGCTCGTCTCTAGACCCCGCATTAATAATTAAACAGCAATGTGCAACCGGAGAATTATAGGGCTTAAATAATATTTTTATACCGTTTTTTAGGGTGTAAATTTCATGATCCATGTGTGCGACAAAGATACTATTAAAAGCTTATAGATTTTTGTTGGCATATTTTCCTGTTCTTGCCCTGGTTCAAAAAACGGTTTCTAAAAGCTTTCAGAGCTGCAACTTAGCTAAAACACGCTATTTGTTTAACTCGCTAAAACTAAAAAGTCCTTATATTTACCCAAAAGCATCACATGAATCTCACTATAGACGATAAAACTTTTGAGCCTTTTATAGAATACGATATGATTGAAAAACGTATCCGCTTGTTAGGCATCCAAATGAATGTAGATTATGAGCATAAAACGCCCATTTTTATCGGAGCGCTAAATGGGGCTTTTATGTTTATGGCCGATTTACTAAAAGAAGTAAGCATCCCTTGCGAGACGGCCTTTGTAAAAATATCTTCTTACCATGGCGGCACAGAGTCGTCCGGAGAAATAAAGGAAGATTATAGCTTGAGTGTGGATATCAAAGATAGACACATTATTATTATTGAAGATATTGTTGATACCGGCAAAACACTAAATTACCTCATTAAAAGTTTTGAAAAAGGCAATCCAAAATCTATTAAAGTAGCCACTTTATTGTATAAACCGGCGGCAGTAAAAGTAGCCATCCCCAATATAGAATATATAGGTTTTGAAATTGCTAACGATTTTGTGCTGGGCTATGGCTTAGACTATAAAGGTCTTGGAAGAAACACAAGAGATATTTACAGATTGTGCGAACCTGCTAAAAAATAGCACTAAAATTTAAAGAAATAATAAATAGATTTATATTCGTGTCCTCAAAAAAATAAAAAAATGCATAGAACACATACTTGCGGCGAATTAACCATTGCTGATTTAGGGAAAGAAGTTGTATTAAGCGGCTGGGTACAGAAATCTCGTGATTTAGGCGGAATGACATTCATAGACGTGAGAGACAGGTACGGAATTACACAGTTGGTTTTTAACGCAGATGACGATGCATCTTTAAGAGCAACGGCCAGAGACCTGGGCAGAGAGTTTGTAATTAAAGTTAGGGGTACTGTAATTGAAAGAACAAACAAAAACCCTAAAATACCTACCGGTGATATAGAAATTAAAGTTTCTGAGCTGGAGGTTTTGAATGCTGCAAAGCTTCCTCCATTCTTAATAGAAGATGAAACCGATGGCGGAGACGATTTAAGAATGAAATACCGCTACCTGGATTTAAGGAGAAATCCGGTGCGTAACAATTTGGTTCTGCGCCATAAAATGGCACAGGAAATCAGAAAATATCTGGATGCAAATGATTTCATTGAAGTAGAAACTCCGGTTTTGATAAAATCTACACCAGAAGGAGCCAGAGATTTTGTGGTTCCTAGCCGTATGAATCCGGGTGAGTTTTATGCGCTACCACAATCGCCACAAACCTTTAAACAATTATTAATGGTATCGGGTTTCGACAGGTATTTTCAAATTGTAAAATGCTTTAGAGACGAAGATTTAAGAGCAGATAGGCAGCCTGAATTTACACAGATAGACTGTGAAATGGCATTCATAGAGCAAGAAGATATCTTGAATTTATTTGAAGGTTTAACCCGCCATATGTTTAAAACCGTAAAAGGTTTAGATATTGCAGAGTTCCCGAGGATGACTTACGATGATGCCATGCGCCTGTATGGTTCTGATAAGCCGGATACTCGTTTCGGAATGCAATTCGTAGACATAACCGAAATCGGAAAAGGTAAAGGCTTCCCGGTTTTTGATAATGCCGAAATCGTGATAGGTATTAACGCCAAAGGAAGTGCTTCTTATACACGCAAACAGCTGGATGAACTGACAGATTTTATAAAAAGACCTCAAATTGGTGCTACAGGAATGATTTATATGCGCCACAATGAAGATGGCTCACTAAAATCTTCGGTAGATAAATTCTTTAATGAAGAAGAATTAAAGAAATGGTCTGAGGCTTTCCAAACTCAACCAGGTGATTTAATCCTGATTTTAGCCGGCCCTAACAAAGACAAAGTACGTAAGCAACTGAACGAACTACGCCTGGAAATGGGTAACCGTTTAGGTCTGAGAGATAAAAATAAATTTGCGCCACTTTGGGTGGTAGACTTTCCTCTTTTAGAGTGGGATGAAGAATCTGAGCGTTACCACGCTATGCACCATCCGTTTACATCTCCAAAACCAGATGATATCTCAAAATTAGACACAGACCCTGGAGCGGTAAGAGCAAACGCTTATGATTTGGTTATCAACGGTACCGAAATTGGCGGCGGCTCAATCCGTATTCACGATAGAGACTTACAGTCTTTAATGTTTAAACACTTAGGTTTTTCACCAGAAGAAGCACAAAAACAATTTGGCTTTTTAATGGAAGCTTTTGAATACGGCGCTCCTCCACACGGTGGAATCGCATTCGGTTTTGACAGATTAGTTTCAATTTTTGCCGGATTAGATTCTATCAGAGACGTTATTGCCTTCCCTAAAAACAATTCTGGAAGAGATGTAATGATAGACGCACCATCTACAATTGATGAAAAACAAAAAACAGAATTAAGTATAAAAACTACGGTTTAATAGAATAAAAAGAGCATTGGTCAAATGCTCTTTTTTTGTATCACATTATGGTAGCCCGTCGTAATGGCGATAAATTATTAAACTTAACCATGAGAAAACTATTGCTTGTTGCAGTATTTATTACAGCTTCTTATTTAAAAGGCTTTGCTCAAAGCGAGAACAACACAATTAAAATCAATCCCTTAAGCGCATTATTACGAACCGGATCAATCTTTTATGAGCATAAATTATCCAAAAAGACTTCAGTACAGTTAGGTGCAGCTTACACGGGAATGAAAATTTCTGACACTAAATTTACAGGACTTGCATTAACTCCCGAATTTCGTTTCTATCCAAAACAAAATGCTTTAAACGGACTTTATACTGCTGCTTTTGTAAGATACCAGGATTATAGAGTAAAGGACGAAGAAAGCGCTGCAAAAGGCTCCTATTCTTCTTTTGGTGGCGGTGTATTGATAGGCAGACAATGGGTCTACAGCAGTGCATTTACATTAGATATTTTCTTTGGCCCAAGTTTTAATTCTGGAACAGTTAAAGCCGAAGACGGAAGTAATGAACCCGAGATAAATAACGGAATAGATGGTTTCGGTATTCGTACAGGAATAACATTGGGATTTGCATTTTAAAAGTTCTTTAGTAAATAGAAAACAACCGGGCTTCTTAACAGAAGCCCGGTTTTGTTTTTATAAAACACTTGCAAATCGTTAATTTGCAAATATGGAACTCCTGCTCATTGCATCACTTTGTATTTTATGTTTATCTGTTTTTCTTTTTATAAAGCGCCCAAAAAATGCTGCGGATAAGAACGAATTGTTAATAGAAAACGAAAAATTTAAAATAGCTATTGCCGTTGCGGAACAAAATTTAAAAAATGCACAATCTGAAGCCTCAAGAATTAACGATTTAATCAAAGAAGAAAAGCAGGATAACGAATTTAAACTTTTAGGGAGGATTAACAGATTAGAAGAAGAAAAGCAAGATTTATTAGACTCCTTAAATATCGAAAAACAAAAAAACAGTACCATTACTGCTAATTTGCTTTCAGAAAAAGAGAAGCTTGAAGAACAAAAACAACATATAGACAGTCTACAACAAAAATTCAAAGTAGAATTCGAGAATATTGCCAATCAAATTCTTAAGCAGAAGACCAGCGAGTTTACCGAAGTCAACAAAGCCAATCTGGACATTTTATTGAATCCACTAAAAGAAAATATAAAAGCTTTTGAGCAAAAGATAGAACAAAGCTACAAAACAGAATCTGCCGAGCGTTTTACCTTAAAAGGTGCAATAGACGAGCTGGTAAAACAAACCAAACTAATACAGGATGACGCTAATAACCTAACCAAAGCATTAAAAGGAGACAATAAAAAGCAGGGAAATTGGGGAGAAATGGTATTGGACAGACTGTTGGAAGGTTCCGGTTTGCTGGATGGCATAAACTACTCTAAACAAGGAAACTTTACTACAGAAGACGGATCGAGATTACTTCCAGATGTTATTTTACATCTCCCAGAGAACAAGCACATTGTGATAGATTCTAAGGTCTCTTTGGTAGCTTATGAACGCCTCGTACACGCAGAAGACGAAGAGAGAGAAGGTTATTTGAAACAGCACCTCGCCTCTATTAAAAGCCATATTCTGGGTTTGGGCGCCAAGAATTATCACGACTTATATCAAATTAATTCGCCAGAGTTTGTATTGCTATTTATACCCATAGAGTCTTCCTTCGCTGTTGCCGTACAAACAGACAGAGATTTGTTTGATTTCGCCTGGAACAAAAAAGTGGTGATTGTAACACCTTCAACCTTATTGGCTACGCTAAAAACGGTGGCTTCTATCTGGAAACAAGAGCAGCAAACCAGAAATGCCATTGAAATTGCCACCAAAGCGGGTGCGCTTTACGATAAATTCGTAGGCTTCATCAACGACATGAATAAAATTGGAGAAAATATAGAAAAATCTCAGAAAGCTTATGCTGATGCCATGAATAAACTAACAAGCGGAACCGGAAACCTGGTCTCCAGAGCAGAGAACATCAGAAAGCTGGGTGCAAAAACTTCTAAATTAATTGACGAAAAATTGCTGGAAGATTGATATATTCAAATTGTTACTTGTAAAACTTTATTTGCCCCTAAGCTGTATCTATTTTAGATTCTTTTAAAATTTGGCAAACGCTTGAGAGTTTCCACCCTTTACAAACAGAAAATAAAGACAGATGAAAAAAACAGCTGCATTTCTACTTGCTACTATTGCGTTAACCTCCTGTAATAGCACTAATAAACAAAACATGATTTATCCTAAAGATAAAATGACCATTTTGCCCTATCCTAAAACTAATAAGATAGCTATTAAAGACACTTTCTTCGGAACCGTTGTAGAAGACCCCTACCGCTGGCTGGAAGATGATTTAGCTGAGGAAACCAAGCAATGGGTTAAAGAAGAGAACAAGGTTACACAGGATTATTTAGCACAAATTCCGTTTAGAGATGCCATTGAAAAAAGGCTGACAGATTTATGGAATTACGAAAGATACTCGGCGCCATTTAAAGAGGGAAAATACATCTACTACTTTAAAAATGATGGTTTGCAAAATCAGGCAGTATTGTACAGACAGCTGGAAAATAGTAAACCGGAAGTGTTTTTAGACCCCAATCAGTTTTCTAAAGATGGTACCAGCTCTCTGGCCGGAATAAGCTTTTCTAAAGATGGGAGCTTAGTGGCTTATCAAATTTCCGATGGCGGCTCTGACTGGAGACGGGTTATTGTCTTAAATGCCGAATCCAAAGAACAGATTGGAGATACCATGATAGATATTAAATTTTCTGGTTTAGCGTGGAAAAACAATGAAGGCTTTTATTACAGTAGCTACGATAAACCTAAAGAAGGTAGCCAACTTTCTGGCCTAACCCAGCACCACAAATTATTCTACCATCAATTAGGAACTAAGCAAAGCGAAGATAAACTGATTTTTGGTGGAGACATTACTCCCAGAAGATACATTGACGCTACTGTTACAGACGACCAAAGGTTTTTAGTAATTACCGCAGCTGTTTCTACTGCCGGAAATGAATTATACATGCAGGATCTTACTAAAGAAAATGCGCCCATTGTACAGGTGGTAAATAACTTTGATAACGACCATGAAGTTATTGACAGCCAGGGAGATGATTTATTGATTTTCACCAACCTGAATGCTCCTAATTTTAAATTGGTAAAAGTAAATATCGCCAATCCACAGCCAGGCAATTGGCAAGATGTTATTCCGCAAACTGACAATGTTTTACAAATCTCAACAGGCGGAAATAAACTTTTTGCAAACTATTTAAAAGACGCTACATCTTACGTTGTTCAGTTTGATTACTCTGGCAAAAAAGAGCGGGAAATAACGCTACCCGGCTTAGGTACTGCTACTGGATTTAGCGCTAAAAAAGACGAGCAAGAACTGTATTATAGCTTTACTTCTTACGTTTATCCGCCTACAATTTTTAAGTACAATATAGCTTCCGGAAAATCAGAAGAATATAAAAAGTCAGGTGTAAAGTTTGATCCTTCACAATACGAATCTAAGCAGGTTTTCTACACCTCAAAAGACGGAACAAAGGTTCCAATGATTATTACGCATAAAAAAGGTATCGAGTTAAACGGCGAAAATCCAACCTTGCTTTACGCCTACGGCGGCTTTAACATAAGCTTAACCCCAGCTTTTAGCACCTCTAATATCATTTTATTAGAACAGGGCGGAGTTTATGCTGTACCTAACTTAAGAGGCGGCGGCGAGTATGGCAAGAAGTGGCACATTGCCGGAACAAAGCTTCAAAAGCAAAACGTATTTGATGATTTTATTGCGGCGGCACAGTATTTAATTGACAATAAGTATACTTCTACAGCACATTTAGGCATCTCTGGTGGCTCTAACGGCGGCTTGCTGGTTGGCGCTGCAATTACTCAAAAACCAGAAATGTTTAAAGTAGCTTTTCCGGCTGTTGGTGTTTTAGACATGTTGCGCTACCACAAATTTACGGCCGGCGCAGGTTGGGCTTATGATTATGGCACTGCCGATGATTCTAAAGAAATGTTTGAATATCTTCATAAATATTCTCCATACCATGCATTAAAACAAGGCGTAAACTATCCGGCTACTATGGTAACCACCGCAGACCACGATGATAGAGTTGTACCAGCACATTCATTTAAGTTTGCAGCGAGATTACAGGAATACCATCAGGGAGAAAATCCGGTATTAATCAGGATAGAAACCAATGCAGGGCATGGTGCCGGAAAACCAACTTCAATGATTATCAAGGAACAAGCCGATAAGTGGGCGTTTATGCTTCAAAACATGAAGGTTGACTATAAGGAAGTGAAGTAATCATGTTAATCATCTGAATGATAAAGAGCGCAAAAGTTTAAAACTTTGCGCTCTTTACGTTCTCTGTGGTTTAAACAAACTAAAACCTGTAAACTACAGAGTTAATATTCATACCGGCGCCTACAGATGTAAACATAATTACGTCTCCTTTATTAATTTGGTGGCCGTCGTAATTTTCTTTCAAAATTAAATCCAACATGGTAGGTACAGAAGCCACAGATGTATTCCCAAATTTAGAAATCGTCATAGGCATTACATTCTCCGGAGCGTCTTTCAGCCCGTAAAGCCTCAGGAAACGCTTTAAGATCGCTTCATCCATTTTTCCATTAGCCTGGTGAACCAATACCTTTTTAAGCGAACTCACATCCAAATTAGCCTTATCTAAAGCCGCTTTCATTACCACCGGAACATTTTTCAAAGCATATTCATAAACTTTCCTTCCCTCCATCTTAATATATAAATTCTCCGGATTGTCGCTGTGTTGCTTATCTGAAGTTCCCATTTTTAAAAAATAGGCTTCTTCTAAAGTATGCGATTGCGTTTTATGCGCCAGAATACCGCTTTCAGTACCTTCCTGGGCGGTTAAAATTACTGCCGCAGCGCCATCGGCAAAAATCATACTATCACGGTCATGCGGATCGGTAATTTTAGACAAGGTTTCCGCACCAATTACCATTATCTTTTTGGCATCACCAGATTTAATAAAATAATCTGCCTGGATAATTCCCTGTACCCATCCCGGGCAACCAAAAGGTAAATCATAAGCAATACAATCTGGATTTTGTATTTGCAACTTGTGCTTTATTCTACTTGATATGGCCGGTAGAAGATCAACACGGTTACTTCCTACACGAATGTCGCCAAAGTTATGGGCTACTATAATGTAATCTAGCTTTTCAGCATCCGTCCCAGAGCTTTCTAAAGCGTCTTTGGCGGCCAGATAGCCAATATCAGAAGTATTTTGCTCTGGCGAGGCGTATCTTCGCTCCTCTATCTCGGTAATAGATTGAAATTTCTCAATAATCTCCTGATTTTGTTTTTCAATCTTACTTCCGTTTTTTTCGTAAAACTCGTTCTTTAAAAAATTGTCATTTTTAATTACATTCCCGGGAATATAGCGTCCCGTTCCGGTTATTACAGATTTAATAGTCTTATGCATGTCGGGTCATTTAAACCAAATACTAATTTGGTATACAGTTTAAAGTTAGCTAAAAAACTAAAAATTCAAAAAAGACTTCAAAATATTAACAAAATTGTTAAAACAATCGCAATTGTCTGCTATATATATTTCTGAAGTTACTGTAGTCCAATCGTGGTTTCTCTTTCGGTAATCCATATTTTTTCAGAGATAAATTAAAAAGCTGATGTATGGCTTCTGCTTCTACGCCATCGCCTACAATTCTAGCCCCCCATCTGGTATCATTTAGTTTTCCGTTATGGCAGGCAGAAATTCTATTGATTAACTTCTCGGCCCGGTCTGGATAGGTTTTAAACGCCCAGTCTTTAAAAATTTCAGCTATACAACCATTTAATCTCACTATGGTAAAATATGCGCTTGATGCTCCATTTTGTGCCGCTTGTTCTATAATCCTGGGAATTTCCTCGCTATTTAAACCCGGAATGATAGGCGCCACCATTACATTTACCGGAATGCCCGCATCGCTTAAAGCTTTCACCACTTTTAACCTGCCTTTACCGGTTACAGTACGCGGTTCCAGTTTAGTGCGCAGCTCTTCATTTAACGTTGTTATGCTAAGGCTTACACGTATCAGGTTATACTTATTAAGCTCTTTAAGTAAATCAAGATCTCTTAATATTAAACTGTTTTTAGTGATGATACTTACCGGATGTCTATATTCCAAAAAAACTTCCAAGAGAGAACGGGTAATCTTGAATTTTCTTTCTGCCGGCTGGTAGCAGTCTGTATTTCCAGAAAGTAAGGTTGGTCTAGCTTGATAAGATTTCTTATCAAACTCCTTACGTAAAAGTTCAGCAGCATTTGGCTTTACAATTATTTTAGATTCGAAATCTAAGCCTGCATCAAAACCCCAGTATTCATGAGAGTTTCTGGCATAGCAATAAATACAGCCATGTTCGCAGCCGTGATACGGATTTATAGAATTTTCAAAAGAAAGATCTTTACTGTTATTGGTAGAAATTATTGATTTTGGATACTCAAAGATAAAGTCGGTATTTACCTCCTGAATAAATTCTTCATCCAGACCTTCAATATGTTCAAGGCTGTATTTGAGCTTATTAAACTTATTATTGATGCTCCCCTGAGCGCCACGTCCTTTAATATAATCTGGTGCATTATTTAGCATAGCACCAAAAATACTAAAATTATTAGCAATTATTAAAACGTATCGTTCAATAAAAAAACGTAAAATTCTTTAGGGCCATGAGCCCCCAATACCAAAGTTTTTTCTATATCTGCGGTACGACTAGGCCCGGTAACAGCACTAATCATTGTTGGAATTTGGGTACCGTATTTTTCTTTGATAAGGTTAAAACCGTCTTTTAAATCCATTACCAATTGAGAGGTATAAGCCACTACAATATGAACATGAGGATAAATACTTAAGCGGCGACCAGCAGCATTTCCGTTGCTAATTAATACCGAACCGTTTCTGGCTATTAAAGATTCGCAAAGTGTAATTCCCACTTCTGCCAATTCAAAATCCTTATCGGTCTCGTAAAACGGATAGCCGTATTTTGCTAAAAGTTCTTGAAGTGGTTTCTCCCAACAATAAATTTTACGCCATTTTTTTTCTTCTGCCAGCAACAGAATATTTTCTATTAAGTGAATTTCGTCCTCGCAAAAAACAAAGTTTCCGGCAACTTTTATCAGTTCCTCGGCAAAAATCACCTCGGGTAGTTCTTCTGGCTGGGGATATAAAGGCATTTCTTCGAGATTAGGATATGGGTTATCTCTTTTCTCTAATAAAGCTTTCCTTATTTTTTTAAGTAATCTTTCTTTGGACGTTGTTTCACTCATTTCTGCAAAGTTAGTTTTTAAAGTGTAAAGACCCAAAACGCAGGAGGCAAAACGCCCTATAATCAAAATCTTATTCTGATAATGAGCAAATGAACTAAAATAAAAAATCCCCGTTTCCGGGGATTTCGTTAATTCTCGTTAGTAGCTTCTGCTTCTTTTACTTCTTCGGCAACTTTATTTTCGTCTTCTGCGAGTAGTTCTGTTTCTTCGTCAAAAGGTCGTTTGCCATAAATCTCTTCCAAATCTTCTTTAAAAATCACCTCAGAGGTTAATAACCTTTCAGCTAATTTTATAAGGTTTTCCTTGTTCTCTGTAAGAATATCTAAAGCTCTCCTATATTGCTGCTCTATAATTTTACTAGCTTCCTCATCAATAATTCTTGCAGTTTCTTCTGAGTAAGGCTTGGTAAACGTTTCGCTTCCTCTGGAATCGTAATAAGAAATATTTCCGATTCTTTCGTTTAATCCGTACATAGAAACCATGGCGTATGCCTGCTTGGTTACTTTCTCCAAATCGCTTAAAGCACCTGTACTTATTTTATTAAACATCAGTTGTTCTGCAGCTCTCCCACCTAAAGCAGAACACATCTCGTCCAAAATTTGGTCTGTTGTAGTAATACTTCTTTCTTCTGGCAAGTACCAGGCTGCACCTAAAGATTGTCCACGCGGTACTATAGTTACTTTAATTAGCGGATGCGCATATCTCAATATCCAGGAAATTGTAGCATGTCCAGCTTCGTGAAAAGCAATAGCTCTTTTTTCTTCTTTGGTTATGATTTTGTTCTTCTTTTCTAAACCGCCAATAATTCTATCTACAGCATCTAAAAAATCCTGTTTGGTTACAGACTGATTTCCTTTTCTGGCGGCAATTAAAGCCGCTTCGTTACAAAGATTAGCGATATCTGCACCAGAAAAACCTGGTGTTTGTTTAGCTAAGAAATTAATATCCATACCTTCTTCCAGTTTAATGGGCTTAAGGTGTACTTTAAAAATTTCTTTACGCTCGTTAATATCTGGCATATCGACATAAATCTGCCTGTCAAAACGCCCTGGCCTTAATAAAGCACTGTCCAGAACGTCTGCTCTGTTGGTAGCAGCCATAATAATAATTCCAGTATCGGTACCAAAACCATCCATTTCTACCAGAAGCTGGTTTAAGGTATTCTCACGCTCGTCATTACCGCCCATCATACTGTTTCTGCCTCTGGCTCTACCAATGGCATCAATCTCATCTATAAAGATAATACAAGGCGCTTTCTCTTTGGCTTGTTTAAACAAATCTCTAACCCTTGATGCACCTACGCCCACAAACATCTCTACGAAGTCTGAGCCTGACATAGAGAAGAAAGGAACCTGCGCCTCGCCGGCAACTGCTTTGGCTAATAGCGTTTTACCCGTTCCCGGAGATCCTACCAGCAAAGCTCCTTTAGGAATTTTACCCCCTAGATTAGTATATTTCTTTGGGTTTTTCAGGAAGTCTACAATTTCCATTACCTCCTGCTTAGCTTCTGTTAAGCCGGCAACATCATTAAAAGTAATACTTACCTGACTTTCTTTATCAAACAATTGAGCTTTGGATTTTCCGATATTAAAAATCTGACCGCCAGCTCCACCAGCTCCACCAGCCCCCATTCTGCGCATAATAAATATCCACAGCAAAGCAAATAATACGATTGGGAAAATTACCGTCCAGAACCAGCCTGAAATTGGGCTACTTCTTGTTTCCGGCTGCACCCTAATTTTTTCTCCGTTAGGGATATCAGCCTGAGACTCTTCCAATCTTTTCTCTAAAGACTCGAAAGAACCGTCTCTAAAAACGTAATGAGGTCCGTTTTCACCTCCGTTAACACCAAAATTGCCGCCATTTCTAACGTCTTTATATTTATCCTGGCTTAGCCTGTCTTTCTTAATGTAAACCTCAACGTTGTATAAATCTTCCTGTTTATAGCCAACCAGTTTTTCAACATCACCAGTTTTCAGCATTTCCTGCTCAAACTTTTGGTATGTAATTAGTTTAGCACTGTTGGTTCCTGCAAAGAATTGAATACCAAAAATTGCCAGAATAATAACACCATATATCCACATGATATTAAATTTTGGAGGTTTCGGCACAATCTTTTTCCCTGGAACTTTCTTAATTGATTTTTTATTATCTGGATTTTCTTTCATTTTCTATTAATAAAGCTAGGCACTTTGATAATTTTTAATCTCTGCATCTCCCCAAAGATCCTCTATTCCATAAAAAGATCTTTTATCGGTTCTAAATATATGTACTACAATGTCAATGTAATCTAATAAAATCCACTCTGAATGCTGTAAACCTTCTTTATGGACAGGTGATTGTCCGCTTGCCAGATAAACTTCCCTTTCTACACTATCCGCAATAGCTTTCATCTGAGTTGATGATTCTGCATGACAGACAATAAAGTAATCTGCTACGGCACTATTGATATTTCTTAAATCAAGCCTTACAATATCATTCCCTTTTTTCTCTTGAATACCATGCACTATTAAGGCGGATATATCATTTTGTTGTTTAACGCTTTTGTTTTTTATCATTAAAAAATTTTAGTTTTGAACTATTAATCAAATCATTTTGCAAAATAACATTTTTCCAACATTATTTGTTGGGCAAAATATCGAAAAACTAAGAGAAGTTGATTCTACTAATAGCTATCTGAAGTTATTGCTTTCAAATTGCGAGCCACCACCAGCCGGAACTGTAATAATGGCAGACACACAGCTTGCTGGCAGAGGACAGCGGCAAAACAGCTGGCTGTCTATGCCAGAAAAGAACCTAACTGTCAGTGTATTTCTAGAAACAGATTTTATTCCGCTGTCTCAACAGTTTAGCCTTAATAAAGCAATCTCTCTTGCTCTTGCAGATTGTTTAACGTTATTTCTGCCAGAACATTGTAAGGTAAAATGGCCAAATGACATTTACGTTGCCAATAAAAAAATAGCGGGCATACTCATTGAAAACCGCGTTAAAGGAAATCACCTGAAAGATAGCGTTATTGGCATTGGCCTAAATGTTAATCAGGAATATTTTGTGGGGCTGCCTAATGCTACCTCTTTATATGCCATCTTAAAAAAGGAGCTTGATTTAGAAATGGTGCTGCAACAGCTCTGCATTGCTATAGAAAGAAGATTTTTGGAACTTAAAAGCGGGGCTATAGAAAAGCAACACAAAGATTACCTGAATTGCCTGTTTAGGTATAACGAAGAGGCGTTTTTTATTGCCGGAGATAAAACCATTAAAGGCAAAATTACAGGAGTAGACAACGCCGGAAAACTAAGAATAAATACAGAAAGCGGAGAAAGGTCATTTTACATGAAAGAACTTAGCTTTTTAATATAAAAAAGAGATTCGTCATATTGTATTGTAATGTATAACAAGTTTAAATTTCATTTTTAATAAAGTATCTTCGCTTTTGTATTGCACATATCCTTATCATAAATGACAGACAAAATTAATAAAATAGGTGTTTTAACATCTGGAGGAGATGCTCCTGGGATGAACGCGGCCATTAGAGCTGTTGTACGTACTGCATTATACTACAATCTTGAAGTTACAGGCATAAAAAGAGGCTACGAAGGAATTATCAATGGCGAATTCATGTCTATGGACAGAAAGTCTGTAGCCAACATTATACAACGCGGAGGAACTATCTTAAAAACGGCCAGAAGCATGGCCTTTAAAACTCCGGAAGGCCGAAAAAAAGCTTACGATAATTTAAAGGCAGAAGGTATTGATGCACTTGTAGTTATTGGTGGCGACGGAACGTTTACTGGTGCAAGGATTTTTAGCGACGAATTTAACATCCCGATTATAGGATTGCCTGGCACAATTGATAATGACCTTTACGGAACAGATTTTACCATTGGCTATGACACCGCAATCAATACGGCAATAGATGCAGTTGATAAAATCAGAGACACAGCAGAATCTCATGACCGCGTATTTATTATCGAGATTATGGGAAGAGACTGTGGTTTAATTGCCCTAAGAAGTGGCATTGCAGTAGGAGCAGAAGCCATCCTGATCCCGGAAACAAAAACTGATATTGAGCATCTTATCCATAGATTAGAAATTGGAAGAAAAGACAAATCTTCTAAAATAATTATGGTTGCCGAAGGAGACGATGCCGGCGGTGCTTTTGAAATTGGCAATATTGTAAAACAGAGATTCCCGCATTATGATACAAGGGTTTCTATATTAGGCCATATCCAACGGGGTGGAAAACCAACTTGTATGGACAGGGTTTTGGCCAGCCGCTTGGGCGTTGCCGCTGTAGAAGGCTTATTAGAAGGTCGCAAATGCGAAATGGCAGGCTTAATTCACGGGCAAGTATCTTATACTCCGTTAGATAATGCTGTTAAACACAATAAAGACGTGAATGAAAGCTTATTAAAAATTGTAGAAATATTATCTTTATAAACTGTCTTTTTGAAAAATGCTGATTGATTTTTCTTTCAGCATTTTATTATTCTGCCCTGTTCGCCTAATATTTAAACTACATCATCCTAATTTCTAAAAAGCAAATTATCACTTTCCATATGCTCTACAGGCAGTGTAAACCAAAAAGTACTACCGGTATTTACCTTACTCTCTACGCCAATATTACCCCCATGCCGTTTTACAATTTCTGAACAGAGATATAAACCTATCCCAAAACCCGATATAGATTTAGTGTAGTTATTCTCTACCCTGTAAAAACGTTCGAATAAATTATTAACATCATGCTGGCTGATACCCATTCCTTCATCAGTAACACTTACCTGTACCATAGCATCTTTAACTTTACTACTAATCACAATGGTACTACCTTTGGGCGAGTATTTTACCGCATTATTTAAGAAATTGTTCACTACCTGCATCACTTTATCTTTATCAGCAAATATGGTTATTCTGGCATCCTCAATATAATCTATGGTGTAGCCCTCATATAAAATCCGGGCATCATCCACTACTTCCAGTAAAAGATCATTTAACGTTGTCATTTGCTTATTCAGCGGTATTTTCCCCGACTCTATTCTCGCAACATCTAAAAAGCCTTTAATTAAGGTATGCATCTTCTCGGTTTGCTGCAAGGCCTTTGCAAGAGTAGAACTTACAAAAGTGTCTTCCTTTTTCCTGCCGGCCACTAACTGCATATAGCCTTTTACCAACGTAAGTGGCGTTTTAAGCTCGTGGCTTACCATGGCAATAAAATCATTTTTACGCGTTTCGTCTTCTTTCCTTTCGGTAATATCCATCAGAATGCCGGCCAGATAATCCGGTTCTCCATTTGCTTTTAAGAACATCCTGCCGGTTCCCCTTACCCATTTTCTTTCGTCGCTAAAAACACCAGTTACCTGAAAATCCAGATCAAAAGGTTCATGCTTTTTTAGGCATCGCCTTATGGCATTACTTACCTGCTGCCTGTAAATAGGGTCTACTACTTTTAGAATACTATCCGGACGAGGGTCGTAACTCGCAGGCAATCTGAATAATTCTTTTGCCCGGTCTGACAGTTGTAGTATATAAGTACTGGCATCTATGCCCCAGGTACCTAAAGCTGCTGTACTTACAGCCTGCTGAAACTCCTCCTGTATACGCTCTGCCTTTAATTTTTGTAGCATCCTGTCTGTCACCTCTTCTAAAATCACCAAAAGACCCGTTACCTGCCCTTTATCATTCTTCAAAGGTTGATACACTGAATTAAAATAACCCGTTCTCAGTGTTCCATGAGCGTAAACTTTTGCTTTATATTCGTTGTTAAAAAACACTTCTCCAGTATCGTAAGCCCGCTTTAAAGCAGAAAGTATAAACTGGCCCTGCAATTCTGGACGGGCTTGTTCTTGCGGCTTCCCGATAACTTCTTCACGCGTTCTTCCCCATATTTCCAGTATCTTATCATTGGCCAATTGCGTAACAAGCTCTTTCCCTCTTAAAAGGCATAAAGCCATTTTAGACTGCTCAAATATATTTCTAAAAAGGTATTCGCTTTCGCTAAGTTGCTGCAGAGAGGACTCCAGATTACGCTGTGTATCAGCCAGGTTTTCATTTACGGCTATTAACTCTTCATTTGCTGCAACAAATTCTTCGTTAATGGCAGAAAGCTCGTCATTTAATTTCTGAAGCTCCTCTTTTTGGCTGTTCAGTAAATTACGCGACTCTACATTTTTGGTTACATCAATTATAGTTGCTACTATATATTCTACATTTCCGTCTATATCAAATAGTGGATTATAGGTGTAATCTATGTAAGAGCTTTTGTCTTCGCCGTTAGGTAGTTTAATATGTAAAACAGCCTCTGACTTGCTAATGGGAGACGCTTTTTCAAAAACCTGATGCAACAATAAAGAAAACTCCTGATTGTTTAGCTCTGGAAATATTTCTAGCAAAGAATGCCCAATAAGTTGCTCTTTGCTTCTTTCCAATATTCTTAGCATAGGATTGTTTGCCTCTTCTATCAGCAAGTTCTTTCCTTTTAATACCAGCTTGCCTACGGGCGAGGTCATAATAATGCTAGACAACTTTTCTTTAGCAGCTAGAATATGGAGCTTGTCTTGTACCTGCTGACTTACATCTGTT
>PJUF01000958.1_pt1 | contig 16744 bp, 16 predicted proteins | sample 1512191 | NCBI WGS metagenome assembly PJUF01 (sample SAMN08177673, study PRJNA422409) | Feces metagenome, whole genome shotgun sequencing project. | isolation source: Chicken feces (3) enriched on wood chips | host: Gallus gallus | place: USA: Madison | collected 2015-01-15 | reverse complement strand
GACCTCGCGGTGGCGCCCCCGGTGTTCCGCGGCGATCCGGCGGTGTCGACGACGATCCTCGTGCGCAGCGGAACCCCCGACGGCGTGCCGTTCTCGAACCAGGGCGGCTATGTGAACGCCGAACTCGACGCACTGATCGACACGGCCAATGTGACGATCGACACGGCCGAGCGCACCGAACTGTTCAAGGAGTTCCAGCGCCTCGTCGACGCCGACCTGCCGCTGATCAACGTGGCCGAGTGGGGCTTCACCAGCGTGGCCAGCACGAGCGTGCTCAATATCGCCAACAATCCGCGCTGGGCGGTGAGCAACTGGGCCGATACGGCGCTGGAATCGTGATAGCCGTGCGGGGCTGGAGTCCAACCCCACACGTGTCGTGCAGCGCGCATTGATTCTGTTCCGCCGGCGAGTGATCGGCAGCATCCCGGTGCTGCTGATCGTCGTCGTCGGCACGTTCTTCCTGCTCGAGGCCGCCTCGGGCGACGCCGTCGACGCCTATCTCGCCTCGATCGGCGGGGCCGACGCGGCGCTGATCCAGTCGCTGCGCGAGGCCTATGGGCTCGACCAGTCGGTCTGGGCGCGGCTGTGGCTCTATCTTACCTCGCTGGTGCGGTTCGACTTCGGCTATTCCGTCGCCTTCGGCCGGCCGATCCGCGACCTGATCCTCGAACGCCTGCCCAATACGCTCTGGCTGATGGGCAGCGCCACGGCACTGTCGGTGAGCCTCGGCACGGCGCTCGGCATCGTCGCCGGGGCGCGCCCGGGCAGCGCCACCGACAAGTCGCTCTCCATCGTGTCGCTTGCCCTCTATGCGATCCCCAGCTTCTGGCTCGGGCTCGTGCTGAGCGTCGTCTTCGCCGTGCAGCTCAGGTGGCTGCCCACGTCGGGTATCGAGACGGTGGCGTCGGGCAAGGAGGGGCTCGACCGCGCCCTCGACATCGCCCGCCATCTGGTGCTGCCGGTGGTCTCTCTCGGCGTCATCTACCTGGCGCTGTTCCTCAAGGTGATGCGCGCCGGCATGGCCGAGGCGTGGCGGCAGGATTACGCCCTCGCCGCCCGCGCCAAGGGCCTGACGCGCCCGCGCATCGTGCTGCGCCACATCGCGCGCAATGCGCTGCTGCCGCTCGCCACCATGATCGGCGTGCAGGCGGCCGGCATGCTCGGTGGCAGCGTGGTGATCGAGAGCGTCTTCGCCGTGCCCGGCTTCGGGCGCCTGGCGCAGGAGGCCGTCGCCGGGCGCGACGCGCCGCTGCTGATGGGCATCATCGTCACCAGCGCGCTGCTGGTCGTCGTCGTCAACCTCATCGTCGACCTGACCTATGCGCTGCTCGATCCGCGCGTCGGCGCGGGCGGGAGGATCTGAGCATGTTCGCCCGCATCCGGCGCTCGCCCGAAGGAATCGCCGGCCTCGTGCTGATCGCGCTGTTCGCGGCAACCGCGCTGGCGGCGCCGTGGCTCTTTCCGCGCGATCCGCTGGCCATCGTCGGCCGGCCGCTGCTGGCGCCGTTCATCGACCCTGTACTGCCGCTCGGCACCGACCGGCTGGGGCGCAACGTGCTGGCGCAGCTCGTGCACGGGGCGCGCGCCTCGCTGTTCGTCTCGGTCTCGGCGGCGCTCGTCGCCATCCTCGCCGGCATGGTCGTCGGCACCCTCGCCGGGCTGGCGGGCGGTGTCGTCGACGAGGTGCTGATGCGCATCGTCGATGCCTTCCAGATCGTGCCGGGCTTCCTGCTGGCGCTGGCCTTCGTCAGCGTCATCGGGCCGTCGCTGCCGATCGTCGTGCTGGCCATCGCTCTCGGCGTCTGGACGGCGCCGGCGCGCCTCGCCCGCGCCGAGGTGCTCAGCATCCGCGAACGCGACTATGTCGCCGCCGCGCGGGTCATCGGCATGCATCCGCTCGAGATCGCGCTGCGCGAGGTGCTGCCCAACGCGCTGCCGCCGGTGCTGGCGCTGAGCGCCGTGCTGGTCGCGGCGGCGGTGCTGACCGAAGCGGCGCTGTCGTTTCTGGGGCTGGGCGATCCCAACATCGTCACCTGGGGCTCGATGATCGCCGAGGGGCGCAACGTGCTGCGCTCGGCGCCCAGCCTCTCCATCTTTCCCGGCCTCGCGCTGGTGATCGCGGTGCTCGGCGTCTATCTGTTCTCCGAGGGGCTGTCCGGCGCCCTCGCCAACCGCCGGGTCCGCACATGAGCGCGCCGCTGCTGCGCCTTGCCGGGCTGGGCGTGCGCTACCCCGGCGCCGCCGAACCGGCGCTGGCCGAGGTCGACCTCGCCGTCGCCGAGGGGGAGCGGCTCGCCATCGTGGGCGAGAGCGGCTCGGGCAAGAGCACGCTGGCGCTCGCCATCGCCGGCCTGTTGCCCGTCGGAACCCGGATCGACGGCCGCATCGAGTGGCCGGGGCTCGGGCGCGCGCCGGTGGCCGGCCGCGACGTCGGCCTCGTGTTCCAGGACCCCGGCAGCAGCCTCAACCCGGTGCTGCGCGTCGGCGAGCAGGTGGCCGAGGTGGCGCGCCGCCACGCGGGCCTGGGCTGGCCCGCCGCCTTCGCCCGCGCGGCAGACCTGCTCGCGCAGGCGCGGCTGCCCGATCCGCCGCGCCTGCTGCGCGCCTTCCCGCACCAGCTCTCCGGAGGCCAGCGCCAGCGCGTCGCCATCGCCGAGGCCATCGCCGCCGATCCGCGGCTGCTCATCGCCGACGAAGCAACGAGCGCCCTCGACACGATCGTGCAGGCCGAGATCGTCGAGTTGCTCGACGCGCTGGTGCGCCAGCGCGGCATGACGCTGGTCTTCGTCACGCACGACATTGCGCTGGCCGGCCGCTTCGCCGACCGCATCGCCGTCTTCGAGAGGGGCCGGCTGCGGGAAGCGGGACCGGCACGGCAGGTGCTCGGACGCCCCGCCACGGCCTATACGGCGAGCCTCGTCGCCAGCCATATCGGGCTCGAGACGCCCCCGCTCATCGGCGGGGCGGCGCCATGACGGCCCCGATCCTCGCCATCGACGGCGTCTCCAAGACGTTCCGCAGCGGCGGCCGGCAGGTCGTGGCGCTCGACGGCGTGTCGCTCGCCATCGCGCGGGGCGAAACGCTCGGGCTCGTCGGCCCGTCGGGCAGCGGCAAATCCACCCTCGCCCGCGCCGTGCTGCGGCTCGTCGAGCCCGATGCCGGCGCCATCCGCTTTCACGGCCGCGACCTGCTGGCGACCGGGGGGCGCGACCTGCGCCGCCTGCGCAAGGGCCTGCAGATGGTGTTCCAGGACCCTGTCGCCGCCTTCAACCCGCGCACGACAGTGGGCGCCGCCATCGCCGATCCGCTGCGCATCCATGCCATCGTGCCGGCGGGCGAACGCCGTGCCGCGGTGGCGCGGCTGCTCGAGCGCGTCGGCCTGCCGGCGGCGCTGGCCACGCGGGCCATCCACGAGATTTCGGGCGGCCAGCGCCAGCGCGTCGCCATCGCCCGCGCCATCGCCACCGAGCCCGAGCTGATCGTGCTCGACGAGGCCGTGTCGGCGCTCGACGTGACGATCCGCAACCGCATCCTCGCCCTGCTGGTCGACCTGCAAAACGAGCGCGGCCTGTCCTATCTCTTCGTGTCGCACGACATCGCCGTGGTGCGCGCGGTGGCGCATCGCGTCGCCATCATGGACCACGGCGCCATCGTCGAGAGCGGGCCGACGCCCGCCGTCGTCGCCGCGCCCGCGTCACCCACCGGCCGGGCGCTGGTCGCCGCCGTTCCCCGCCTGCCCAGTTACCCGGAGGCCTCGCCATGACCCGCTGGAACCCGCTCCTCGACGCTCCCGCCTACCCCGCCGAGGGCTACGCCCGCCTCGCGGACCGCCTCGCCGCGCTGCTGGCGACGCGGAACGACGTTCTGCTCGTACAGAGCGAGGCCATCGTCGCGCTCGAAGCCGCCGCGACGAGCCTGGCGCGGCCCGGCCTCGCCGCGCTCAACATCGTGACGAGCCCCTATGGCGCGTGGTTCGGCACGTGGCTCCGCCGCGGCGGCGCGACCGTCACCGACCTCGTCGCCGCACCAGGCCAGCCCATCGCCGCCGCCGCGGTCGAAGCGGCGCTCGCCGCCGGCCGGGCCGATGTCGTGGCGCTGGTGCACGCCGAATCCGCCACCGGCATCCTCAACCCGCTCGAGGCCATCGCCGGGCTGACGCGCGCCGCCGGGGCGCTGCTCGTCGTCGATGCCGTCGCCTCGTTCGGCGGGCACGCGCTGGCCGTCGACGCGCTCGGCGCCGACATCGTCGTCGTCGGTCCGCAAAAGGCGCTGGGCGGCGGCGCCGGCGTCTCCGCCCTCGCCGTCAGCCCGCGCGCCTGGGCGCAGATCGAGGCCCCCGGCGCCGCGTCGCTGTCGACGCTGGCGCTGGGCGAGCTCAGGGCCAACTGGCTGGCGACGGGCCGCGGCGCCCTGCCCGGCATGCCGTCGGCCATCGAGTTCCACACGCTGGAGGCGACGCTCGACCGCGTCGAGGCCGAGGGGCTGGCGGCGCTCGTCGCCCGGCACGCGCGCGCTGCCGCCGCCAGCCGCGCCGGGGTCGCGGCGCTCGGCCTCGCGCCATGGGTGGCGGCGCAGCACGCCTCCAACCTCGTCACCGCCGCGCGCCTGCCCGACGGCATCGACCGCGCCGCGCTGCTCGACGGGCTCGCCCCCTTCGGCACGGCCGTCGCCGCCGCCATCGGTCCCGGCTCCGAGCGGCTGGTACGGCTCAACCACACCGGCCCGCGCGCCCGCTTCGACGTGGTGCTCGCCGACATCGTCGGGCTCGGCACGGCGCTCGGGGCGCTGGGCGCCGAGACCGACACGGGCGGAGCGGCCGAAGCCGTCGCCGCCCATTATGCAGGCGCCCGCTGACCGATGCTGCGCGCCGCCCTCTTCGATCTCGACGACACGCTGATCTCGAGCTACGCCAATCCGGGACCGGCCTGGCGCGCGGTGGTGCGCGAATTCGCCGACAGCTTCGGCGCCCGCACGGAAGCCGTGGGCGACACGCTGGCGCACGAGATGGTCGCCTTCCTGCGCGACGACGAGAACCGGCGCCTGTGGCGGCTCAAGGCCGCCGCCACCCGCCGCGCCGCCGTGCGCGACGCGCTCACTGCCAACGGCTTTGCGGCGTTCGGCGGGCTCGCCGGCGCCGTCGCCGACCGCTACGCCGCCTTCCGCGAGGAGAACATGGCGCTGCATCCCGGCGCGCTCGAGGTGCTCGACGCCTATCGCGCGCGCGGCCTCAAGCTCGGCCTCGTCACCAATGGCGCCACCGAAGTGCAGCGCATGAAGGTCGAGCGCTTCGATCTCGCCCGCCGCTTCGCGCATATCCAGATCGAGGAGGAGGCCGGTTTCGGCAAGCCCGACGGGCGCGCCTATGTGACGACGCTCGCCGCGCTCGGCGTCGATGCGGCCGAGGCGCAGATGACCGGCGACGACCTCGTCTGGGACGTACGCGCGCCGCAGCGCCTCGGCATGCGCGCCATCTGGTTCAACCCTTACGGCCTCGCTCCCGACGCGCTCGCCGAAGTCCACCCGGACGCCGTCATCCGCAGGCTCACCGAGCTCCTGCCGCCGCCCGGCTGAGCCGGCAATACTCGCCTCGCCGGCAATGAACGCCCGTACACTTCGGAATTCTTCTGTTGTGTTCGTGCGGACACTACTTGCCAACCACCGATAATGTTGATGACCTCCAGCGTCCCAGCGGACTTTGCTGGCAACGGAGGTTAACATGACCAAGCAATCCAAGCGTATGGCTGCGCTTATTGCTGCCAGCCTCGTATTGTCACCAACCCTGTCGCTTGCCGCCGATATTGCGGCATGCGTTGCTCTGGCCGGCGAAATTGCGACCGGCCAGACCATCCATTACTCGGATGGAGAACTGGAAGCGCTGAAGTACTACTCGACCTGCGAGGCAACGTCGGACGCCGACAGCTTCGGCCTCGACGTCGACGTCGTCGGGATCGTGAAGGTCGGCGTCAATCTGTCGGAGGATGAAAGGCGCCAGTTCTGTGCGACGAGCCAGGACGCCGTGCATATATCCGACATCGACTACGTGAAGGCCAAGACCCTGTTCAGGGATGCCCTCGCCACCATCGACAAGTGCATCGACGCCTCGGATCGGGGATGGCGCGTCGAGTATTCGCAGATCCACCAGGATGCCGTGAGCCTCGACATCTCGAACACGTTCACGGAAGGGGCGCGGCTGAACGGCATCGACATCATACCGGCCGACGTCATGACCTGCAGCGGCCTGCCGGCGGAACTCCCGACGCTGGTGACGACGACGCAATATGTGTCGATGACCTGCATACGCACGCCGACCACGGGCATGTTCGAAGGGCTCAGCGTCACCGCCGCGCCCGACGTCACGGTGAACCTGCGGCTCGCCGGCGGCCCCTTCCCCATCAGGCTGCCCGGATACCAATCCTCGGTGCTCGACAAGATCCGGTCCGAGATTGCACAGGTCGGGGCACAGTCGGAGGCACGGGTCAGCGCCCTCCGGAACGCCCTCGCCACCAGAAGCGGCAGCGCCACCATGGTGGAAGTCAAGGACAAGGACGTGTTCCCCGGCCAGATAACGCTGCCGCGCTATTCGAACACCTGTCCCGAAGGCCAGTATGTTGCCGGCCTCGAAATGTATGCCGGCCGCCACCGGGACTGCACCGGGTGCATGATTGCGGCAAACCTCATCTGCAAGCCGCTGGGAACCAACTAGCGCGCGACGCGCCGTGGCGGACGCCCGTACGGTGCCCGCCACTCCCCCGGCTCAAATATCTCGCCGTCTTCCGATCCGACTCGGGCAACGGCGCCTCGGGCCTGCCGCCCGGGACTTCCGACGCCGCCGCGGCCATGCCATCGTAGCGGCCCGTCACGTCGTCAGCGGATTGCCGAAATTCAGAAGAAAGACCTCGCGCGGCTGAACCGCATCCTTGCGCTGCTCGCGTCCGACCATGCCGGCGAGCGCGCCTCGGCCGCCCGCGCCGCGACCGCATTCCTCGCCCGGCACGACCTCACCTGGCAGGACCTGATCGACGGCCGGGCCGCGCCTTACGGCACGGCCCGAACCCGCCACCGGATCGATCCGAGCGACAACGAACTCAAGGCCGCGGAGTCGCGCCTTCGCCAGATGCAGGCGCATATCCAGTCGCTGGAGCGACAGAGGACAATCCTGCGCGCCACGATCGAACGGCTGAAGCAGCCGAAGACCGGCTAGCCCCTGCACGATGCCGTGCAGCGGCCGACGCCGGCTTGCGGCGGCGACGCCTCTTGCCATCGCCGGCGCCGGCCCCCATCACTGCGCCAATGAGGGCCGCTTGCGATGTCTGACGATCTGCACATTCGGGGGCGCACGAGCCTCGATCCCAACGAGATCGACCTCAGCTTCATCCGGGCGTCCGGGCCGGGCGGCCAGAACGTCAACAAGGTGGCGACGGCCGCCCAGCTGCGCTTCAACCTGAAGGACTCCCCGTCCCTGTCCCCGGCGGTGAAGGCGCGGGCCGCCGCCCTCGCCGGCACCCGGCTCACCCGCGACGGCGTCATCGTCCTCACCGCCTCGCGGTTCAGGACGCAGGAACTCAACCGCGCCGATGCGGTGGCGCGTCTCGTCGACCTCCTCAGGCAGGCGGCCGAGCCGCCCAAGTTCCGCGTCCCGACAAAGCCCACCCTTGGCTCGAAGAAGCGGCGCCTCGAACAGAAGAGCCAGCGCTCCGAAACTAAGCAACTGCGCCGCACAAAACCGCTGTCCGATCAGTAGACGCGACGGCCGAACGGTGAGCGGCGCAAATAATCGAGCAACAATCACCGCCTAGCGTGCAGCATGACTCGCAGCGCACGGGGGCCGCTCGCCCCACGCCGACACCTCGCATCCGTCCTGCCGGCACCGGCCCTGCGGGGCTGGACCAGGCGAGCGCTGTGGACATTGAGCGTCGCGCTGGCATTTGCCGCCGCTCCCGCGCACGCCTTCAACACCGCGTCGACTCCGCTGCAAGATTTTCCTGCACTCCAGATTGGTGCGTGCGAACTCGCGGGAGGAACGAACGCGTTCGTCGGCCCGCAGTTACAGGCGTTCATCGCGCTTCGGCTGCCTGAGCAGTATATTTCCATGGATCTCGTATATGCAGAATATTCCCTGGGCCAGACCTATGGTTACGATTCATCCGACGTAAAAGATGGAGTCAAGGATGTAATCGACACGTTTTGCAGCATAACAGATGTCGACGTGCTGCAATTCAGTACAGATGCTTCGACATATTCGGATGCCACGCGCCTTGCCGTCAGCTTCGAAGGGACGGAAAGCGATGGTCAGCGCTACCGCTGGACGGCAGAAATCAGTGCCGCCGACGCCTCGCTTCCACCCGGCCTGACCGCCTCCAAGGTGCTGGTCGACACCACCGCCCCGAGGGTGGAGATTCTGAACGCACCCACGAGCCTGAGCGGCACGACCCCCTTCCCTCTGACCATCAGGTTCAGCGAGGACGTCACCGGCTTCGACCTCGCAGATATCGAGATCGGCAACGGCACGGCCAGCGATCTCGTGGCCATCAGTGCCGACACCTATACGGTTCTCGTCACGCCGGGCGGCGTCGGCAACGTGACCATCGACGTGCCGGCCGGCGCCGCCGAGGATGCGGCCGGCAACGTCAACATCGCCGCGGCGCAGGTCGTCGTCGGCAACACCATCGTCGCCGACACGCACGCGATCATCCGCACCTTCATGAGCGAACGGGCGGGCCTCATCATCCTGTCGCAACCCGACCTCGTGAGCCGGTTGACCGGGCAGGACGCCGGCGGGCCGCTTGGATATTTCGCCAATGGCGATCTCGACCGCTTCACCCTGGGCTTCGCGACCAGCCTCCGGCAGGCCGACACCCCCGCGCTGGACGAGTTGCGGCGCGCCGCCGCCCCCGGGAGCGCCGGCGGCTATTCGCCCTTCGACATCTGGGTAGACGGCACATGGGCGCATGCCAACGGGGCTGCGACGGCGACCGATTTCGCCATGATCCGGCTCGGCGCCGACTATCTGCTCACGCCCGATCTCGTGGTCGGCATGATGGGCCATGTCGACTGGACCACACAGTCCACCGGCGCCGGCGCGCTGGTCGCCGACGGCCTCGGCTGGATGGCGGGGCCGTATGTCGTGGCGCGGCTCGACGAGCACCTTTATTTCGACGCCTCGCTGCAGGGCGGCACCTCGGCCAACCGCGTCAGCCCTCTCGGCACCTATGTCGACGCGTTCGCCACCGGCCGCTGGCTCGCCAAAGCGCAGCTCACCGGGGACTTCGAGTTGGGCGCACTGACCTTCAGCCCGATCCTCGCCGGCACCTATTTCGCCGAAACGCAGCAGGGCTACACCGACAGCCTCGGCAACGTCATCGCGGCCCAGAGCATCGGTACGGCGAGCCTCGATCTGGGGCCGCGCATCGCCTACCTCGTCGAGGGCGAAGGGGTCGACGCCACACCCAGCCTCGCGCTGCTCGGCAACTGGCGCCACGACGCGGACGGCGCGGGCCCGCGTTCCTCCGACTGGAGCGCCCGCGTGGAAGGCGGCCTCGACCTGCGCTTCGACAATGGCGCCACCTTCGCCGCCAACGCCTTCTACAGCGGCCTCGGCAGTCCCGACCGCGAAGCCTATGGCGCCGGGCTCCAGCTCAGGGTGCCGACGAACTAGACGGGATCGCGCGCCTGACGCCCGAGACGACCGGACGGATGGCCAATTTGAGCTTGGGGGCTGGCTGGGGAACCTGGATTCGAACCAAGATTGACGGAGTCAGAGTCCGCTGTTCTACCGTTGAACTATTCCCCAAAGCCGTGGCCGCATCGGTGCGGCTGCGATGGTGAACCGAGGCCGGGGGCCGCTTGCCGTGGGGCGGGCGGGACCGGTTCCGTTCCGGCCGGGTAGATAGCGACATTCTTGCGCCCAATCAAGTCCGGCGGCCTGTTGTGGGCGTCTCATTCGACGGGCCAGTCCGGCTTGTCGGCGGCAGGCGGGCTGGTGAGGTTCACCCGGCGCGGCGCGAACATCGCATAACCGCCCACCGAGGCGCCCAAGAGCAGCAGCACGCCGCCGGTGCCGAGCGAGGCGGCGGCGAGGCCGGCGACGAGCAGCACGCCGAACTGACCGGTGCGGTTCATGGCCAGCCGGATGGAGAGGCTCGTCGAAATCGCCCCGCGCGGCGCCAGCTGCATCGTCAGCGAAATCGAGCTGCCGGTCGAAAAGCCGACGCCCATGCCCACGACCAGCAGGGCGATGGAGGCGATCGCCTCGGGCATCGGGATGGCGAGCAGCGCGGTGCCGATGCCCGTGATCACGACCGCCAGCACCATCAGCACGAGATTGCCCAGCCGCGCCATGACGGTCCTGTAGAGCCCGCGCGCCACGATCTGGCCGACGGCGAAGACGCTGAGCATGATCCCGACCGTCGCGGCGGGAATGCCGCGTTCCAGCCCGAGGATCGGCATGAGGATCAGCATCGCGTCCTGCACGGCCACGCACAGGCTGCCGGCGACGCAGATCCAGAACAGGCCCGGCACGCGCAGGATGGTCGCCAGCGGCACCTTCGGCGGCGCCGCGCCGCGCGGCACGGCGGCATAGGCGAAGATGCTGACGCTGAAGAGCACCGACACGACCGACAGCCCCACCGCCCAGACCAGCAGGCTGCGGGCGACGTCGGCGTCGGCGCTGACGACCGAAACGAGGCTGAGCAGCAGCGGCGCGACGACCTGGCCGATGGCCTGCCACACCATGAGCCCCTGCGTCATGCCGAGGCGGTGCCGGTCGTGGCGGAAGGCGCCGATCTCCGCCTGGATGCCGGCGAGCTGCAGCGTCATGCCGAGGCCGAGCACCGCCGTCGCCCCCAGCAGCGTCGCCCAGGAGGCCTCGGCGAACAGCAGCATGAGGCTGGCGCCGAGCAGCATCAGCGCGCCCAAGAGAACGCTGCGGCGGGCGCCGTAACGGTCGTTGTAGCGGCCGATCCAGATGACGACGCCAATCGGCAGCAGCGAGAAGGTCGACGACAGGAGCAGGATCTCGAGGGCCGAGAATCCCATCTCGGCGCTCTTGTAGCTCGTGGCAATGCGGGCGACGGGAATGACGATCTGGGCCAGCAGCCCCACGGCCAGTATGGGGTAGGCCAGCCGCGCAACCAGTCGACGCCGGGCGATCTCCATCTTGCTGCAACCAAACCGGCCGGCGCGGTGGCCCGTCGGGGGCCGCTAGCGTGCGCGAGGCCTCAGGGGGTGGTGGCGACGGCTCAGCGCTGCTGGCCACCGCGAAGGCGTTCGATGTCCTCGAAGACGGCGTCGGCGAGGCCGGACTCCCAGCGCACCAGGGGCGGCAGCACCTCGGCCAGCTGCGGGTCGTCGAGCAGGCGGGCGAGGATCGCCTTGACGCCCGAGACCAGCGCCTTGCCGGCAAAGAGGCCGCGGATGGCGCTGGCGGCGTCCAGCGCGGCGGTATCGCCGGCGCTGAAGGCGCGCGCGCACAGCGCCGAGTTGACGTTCGCCGTCGCCGAGATGCAGCCGGCGAAGCGTCCGTTGCGCGCGTCGAGCAGCACCGCCTCGTTGGACGGGAACACGTCGAGGGCCGGCGACAGCGCGGCGATCGCGTCGGCATAGGCGAGGTCGCCCGAGGAATCCTTCAGCCCGGCGATGCGGCTGCCGAAGCTGTCGAGGAGCGTCCGCACGAGCTCCGGCGTGTAGGCGACGCCGGCCTGCGCCGGGAAGTTATAGAGATAGATGGGGATGTCGGCGGCGGCGACGAGCGCGCCGACATAGGCGACGATGCCCGCGTCGGGCACGCCCTTGTAGTAGAAGGGCGGCAGCACCAGCGCGCCGGCGAAGCCCAGTTCCGCGGCGTCCCGCGTCAGGGTGGCGGCATCGTCGACGGCAGCGGCCCCGGTGCCGACCAGCAGGCGGCCCACCGGCAGGCTCGAGCGCCCGATGCCGCGCATCAGCGCCTGGCGCTGCGCCAGCGAGAACGACGTCGCTTCGCCGGTCGTGCCGAGCACGTTCAGCCCGTCGCAGCCATTGGCCAGCAGATGGCCGGCAAGGTGCACGAAGCGGTCGATGTCGGGCTCGCCCGCCGGCGTAATCGGGGTGGCGATCGCCGCGATGACGCCGCGCGGCTTCTGCGTGCTCATTGTCAGTTCCTTTCGTTCGGAGAGGCTGCCTCGCGCGCGACAAATGCGTCGAGCGGCGGCCGGCGGCAAGGGCCGAGCACGGCCTCGACGGCCAGCGACAGGGCCAGCGCCTGCCGGTCGCTGCCGCCGGCGCAGGTCAGCTGCAGGCCGATGGGCAGGACATCGCCCTCCCCCATCAGCGCGAGGCTGGCCGCCGAGAGGCCGAAATAGTTCGCCGGCTGGGTGTTCCGCGTCATGCCGAGCGCCGCGGCCAGCGCGCGGTCGGGATCGTCGAGGGCACGCAGCGTCGGCGGCAGCGTGGCGGCGGTCGGCGTGATCCAGGCGTCGACCGCCGCGAAGCCGGCGGTCACGTTCGCCGTGCTGCGCCGGCGCCGGGTCTCCAGCGCCATGATGTCGGCGGCCGCGGTCCGCAGCCCGGTGGCGGCGCGCGTCGCGACGACCGGGTCCATCTCGGGACGGGCCCGCTCGAACGTCTCGCGGCCCAGCGTTGCGATGAGACAGGCCGGCAGCACGGCGGGGAAATAGGCCTCGCGCTCATGCGCGCCGGCGACCTCGATGTCGATGATGCGCGCACCCGCCGCCGCGAGCTGCTGGATCGCCGTTTCAGTGCGGCGCGCCACCTCGGGATCGAGCTGCTCGAAGAAATAGGAACGGGGACGGCCGAGCCGCATGCCGTCGAGCCGCGCCGGCTGCACCGGCGCGCCGCCCGGCAGCTCGGCGAAGGCGATCGCCGCGTCGCGTGCCGAATGCGTCAGCAGGCCGAGGCTGTCGAGATGCGGCGCCAGCGGAAAGACGCCATCGGTCGGCCACAGCCCGACAGTCGTCTTCAGGCCGTAGAGGCCGCACAGCGCCGCCGGCACACGGATCGAGCCGCCCGTGTCCGAGCCGATGGCGAAGGCGCAGAGGCCGGCGGCAACGGCAACGGCCGAGCCCGAGCTGGACCCGCCGGACGCCAGCGGCTCGGCGGCGCCCCACGGGTTGTGCGGCGTGCCGCGCGGCGCCGACACGCCGGTGATGCCGAGGGCGAACTCGACGGTCCGGGTCTTGCCCAGGATCACGCAGCCGGCGCGGCGCAGCGCCTTGACGAAGCTCCCCTCGCCGCCGACCATGCCGCTCACGTCGAGCCGGCTGCCGGCGGTCGTCGGCATGCCGTCGACGGCGATGAGGTCCTTGATGGCGATGGGGACGCCCATCAGCGGCCCGAGATCGGTGCCTGCGGCCAGCAGCGCGTCGAGTGCCGCCGCGCCGGCGCGGGCCTGCTCGGCCGCCACATGCTGGTAGGCGCCGAGCCGACCATCGAGCAGCCGGATGCGCTCCAGATAGGCCTCGGTCGCTGCCAGGGCGGTGATCCGGCCGTCGCGCAGCCGTTCGGCGAAGCCCGCGAGCCCGCCTTCGGCGAGGGGATCGGCGGGCAGATCCGTCATTGGCCGTCGCCGATCTGGGCCAGCATGTCGGCGCGTTGCAGGCCGACGCGCTCGCCGGCCCCCAGCACCTGCTCCCAGGTCGCGTCGTCGATGGCGATGCCGTCGCGCCGTGCCTGCTCGCGCTTGCTGTCGACGCCGGCGCCGGGGATGCGCACCGGCGTGCCTTCGGCGATGGGCACCGAGCCGGTCAGCCAGCTCATGTAGTCGACGATCTCGCCGGTCATCGCGGCGTGATCGACGAGGCGGCCCGGGTCGATGAAGATCGACATCATGTTGTTGCCCGACTGCACCGAGGAGGGCGTGCCCTCGTGATGGATGCCGGCGCCGGTCAGCGCCCCGCCCAGCAGGTCGTTGAAGATATTGAGCGCATAGCCCTTGTGGCCGCCGAAGGGCAGCACGGCGCCGGGCGTGTCGCTGAACAGCGCATTGGGATCGTCGGTCAGGTTGCCGTCGCTGTCGACGATGGCGGGCGACGGCAGCTTCACGCCCTTGTTGCGCGCGATGCGCACCTTGCCCACGGCGACCTCCGAGGTCGCGAAATCGAGGATGACCGGCGCGTGCCCGTCAACGGGCATGCCGAAGGCCATGGGGTTCGCCGCCATGCGGCGGTCGCGCCCGCCGGCGGCGGCGACCTGGGCCCCTCCCGGCGAGGCGGCACTGACGAAATGCAGCGAGGCCCGCCCGGCGCGAGCGGCCCGCTCGGCCCAGTAGCCGATCCGCCCCAGATGCCCGCAATTGCGCGTGCCGACCAGTGCCACGCCGAACTCGCCGGAGGCCTTGATGCCGAGATCCACGGCCTCGAGCCCGATCACCTGGCCATAGCCGGTGTCGCCGTCGAGGATCGCCGTCGCGCCGAAATTGGCGACGATGCGCGCGTGCCGGTTGGGAAACACCCGGCCGGCCTGGAGCTGGTTGATATAGGACGCCACCCGCAGCACGCCATGCGAGTGGTGCCCGACGAGATTGGCGTCGACGAGCTGCCCGGCGATGACGTCGGCCTCGGCCGCCTCGCTGCCCGACGCGCGGAAGATGTGGCTGACAAGACGCTCGACATCCTTCACGGCATAGTTGGTCATGGTGCAGGCCTTCTCCGGATTGAATGTGTGTGGCAACGGGCGGGGCGCCGGCGCCCCGCCCGGGCCGATGGGGCTAGATCGTGCGATCGAAGCGGCTGATGGCCGTTTCGCGCTGGTCGAGCACCTCACTACGCGTCACGGTGCCCGAGGCAATGCCGACGATGGTCTCGAACAGCGCGTTGCCGACAATCTCGACATCGCCGCCCGCCGACAGCACGCTCGAAATGTCGACATCGATGTCGTCGGCGAGGGTCCGCGCGGTGTTGACGTTGCCGGTGATCTTCACCGTCGGCGCCACCATGCTGCCGATGGTGTTGCCGACGCCGGTGGCGAACAGGATCATCTGGCAGCCGCCGGCTGCGAGGCCGGTCATCGATTCCACCGCGGGGGCCGGCGTGTCCATGAAGTGCATGCCCGCCGCGGTCGGCGTTTCGGCATAGTCGAGCACGCCAACGAGCGGCGTGCTGCCGGCCTTGGCCATGGCGCCGAGCGCCTTCTCCTCGATCGTCGTCAGCCCGCCCCTGATGTTGTCGGGCACCGGATTGGTGCCGCGGATGTCGACGCCGCGCGCTATCGCGTCACGCTCATGCGAGAGGATGCGGTCGAGAAAGGCCGCCCGGACCTCCTCGTTCACGGCGCGGGCCGCGAAAATATCCTCGGCCCCGAGGAACTCCGCCGTCTCGGAGATGACGGCCCGGCCGCCGGCGGCGACGACGCGGTCGGCCACGTAGCCGATCAGCGGATTGGCCGACAGGCCCGAGGTGCCGTCCGAGCCGCCGCATTCGACGCCGATGCTGAGATTGCCGAGAGCGACTTCGGTGCGGCGCTGGCGCGACGCCTCGACGGCCATCCGCGCCGCCGCCCGAATCCCCCTGGCCGTCGCCTCCACCGTCCCGCCGACGTCCTGCAGCACCACGGTCTCGACGCGCTTGCCCGCCGCCTCGATCATTTCGGTGACGAGGCCCGTGCTCGTGCTCTCGAGCCCGATGAGCAGCACCGAGTGCAGGTTCGGGTTGCTCGCCAGCCCCGCTAGCGTGCGGTAGGTGATGTCGAGGTCCTTGCCATACTGGCCGCGCACGAACAGCGTGGTGATGGGAATGGTGCCGGACACGCTCCGGCAGATCGCGCGCACCACCGGGTTCGCGACGTCCAGCATCGACATCACGCCGACGTGGTTCCTGATGCCGGCGGCGCCGGACTCTCTCACATAGCCAAGAAACATTGCCTTACCCCTGCACCGCCAGATCGCCGCGCCCGCGCAGCGACTCGACATTGTGGACATGGACGTGCGCGCCGGCGGCGATGTCGTCCGTCGCCCGCCCGATGACCTCGCCATACTTGATGATCTCGTCGCCCTTCAGCAGGTCCGCGAGCGCCACCTTGTGCGCCAGCGAGATGTCCGCCACGAGCCGGACCGACCCCGAGCGGGCGCCCTGCAGGGTGCAGTCCGATCCCCCCGTGCCGGCTTCGAGAAGCGTCGCCACATTATCGGCGGCGTTGAGGACAATGGCTCTGCTCATGCGGTACTCCATCGACGAGAACGAGAAACGAGACGGCTCACACCGGCGTGTAGCACGAGCGGATGCGGCCGGTGACGTGCGGGCGGATATGCGTGGACCAGTCGCCGGTATCCGACGCCTTGGCCCAGGCCGGGTTGCCGGGAATATCGGGCGAGGCGACCTCGTAGGCCGCCAGGTAGCGCGCCACGCCGTCGACGTCCGACCGTTCGAGGCGGTAGCGCTTGCACGAGACGACGCCCGGCACCGCGAGGATAGCAGGGATGTGCTGGTCGTTGTAGATGCGATTGAAATCGTCTTCCAGTTCGGCAGGGATATCCATCTGGACGAGATAGAGCGAGTTACTCATTGCTGGCGGTCTCCAGGGCGTATGGCGGGCGGCTAGTCTTCGGAGACGATCCGGCACCGCTTCGGATCGACGCGCAGGGCGATCTCGGTGCCCACCTCTCCCTCGAACGGATTGGCCGATTGCGTGCGCAGCACGATGCCCTCGCGCGCAAGGAAGTATTCGTACTGCGCGCCGAGGAAGTAGCGGCGCTGGATCGCGATGCGGAATGTGTTGACGTTGTCGCCCGCCTCCGAGGCGAGCTGGATGTGCTCCG
>PJUF01000957.1_pt1 | contig 16760 bp, 10 predicted proteins | sample 1512191 | NCBI WGS metagenome assembly PJUF01 (sample SAMN08177673, study PRJNA422409) | Feces metagenome, whole genome shotgun sequencing project. | isolation source: Chicken feces (3) enriched on wood chips | host: Gallus gallus | place: USA: Madison | collected 2015-01-15 | reverse complement strand
GAACTCGGCGCACCAGCGGCCGATGTCGTCGATCAGCTCGGGCGTCAGGTCCTGGTGGACGCCGCCCGGACGGAAGTAGTTGGCGTGCAGACGCGCGCCGCAGGCCCGCTCGTAGAAGACCATCAGCTTTTCGCGCTCTTCATGGCCCCACAGCGGCGGGGTCAGGGCGCCCACGTCCATGGCCTGCATGGTCGTGTTCAGAAGGTGGTTCAGGATGCGGCCGATTTCCGAATAAAGCACCCGGATCAGCTGGCCGCGATACGGCACGTCGATCTCCAGCAGGCGCTCGATCGCCAGGCAGAAGGCGTGCTCCTGGTTCATCGGCGAGACGTAGTCCAGCCGGTCCAGATAGGGGATGTTCTGGAGGTAGGTGCGCGCCTCCATCAGCTTCTCGGTGCCGCGATGCAGCAGGCCGATGTGCGGATCGACGCGCGTGACCAGTTCGCCGTCCAGCTCCAGCACCAGACGCAGCACGCCGTGCGCGGCCGGGTGTTGCGGGCCGAAGTTGATGGTGAACTTGCGGTCGTCCATCGCCCGCGCGTGCGGGGTCAGGCCGTCTTCATAGTCCTCGAACGGGTCGATCGCCGAACCGGTCGGAGCCGGAGTGTTGTTACCGTCGGCCATTACTGCGCTCCCGCCTTCTCGTCGCCTGGCAGGACGGTCGGATAATCGGCGCCTTCCCACGGAGACAGGAAGTCGAAGTTGCGGAATTCCTGAGTCAGCTTCACCGGCTCATAGACCACGCGCTTCTGCTCTTCGTCGTAGCGGACCTCGACGTAGCCCGTCATCGGGAAGTCCTTGCGCAGGGGGTGCCCCTGGAAGCCGTAGTCGGTCAGGATGCGGCGCATGTCCGGGTGATCCGAGAAGATCATGCCGTACATGTCGAAGGCTTCACGCTCGAACCAGCCGGCCGACGGATAGACCGACGACACGCTGGGGACCGGCTTCACTTCGTCGGTCGAGACCTTGACGCGAACGCGCGCGGCGCGGGTCAGCGACAGCAGGTGGTAGACGACCTCGAACCGCTCGGCGCGGTCGGGATAGTCGGCGCCGCAGACGTCCATGCACTGCTGGAAGCCGAACTGATCGCGCAGGGCCGTCATGACCTCGACGATCTTCTCGCGCGGGGCGATCAGGGTCAGTTCGCCATAGGCCACCACCGCCTCGACGCCGAGCGCCGCGACCATTTCCGTGCCCAGAGGCGTCAGGGCGGATTCGCGCTCCGCAACGCGCACCAGTTCGCTCATCGCTCGATGGTCCCCGTGCGGCGGATCTTCTTCTGCAGCTGCAGGATGCCGTACAGCAGGGCCTCGGCTGTCGGCGGGCAGCCCGGAACATAAACGTCCACCGGCACCACGCGATCACAGCCGCGCACGACGCTGTAGCTGTAGTGGTAATAGCCGCCGCCGTTGGCGCACGACCCCATCGAGATGACGTAGCGCGGGTCCGGCATCTGGTCGTAGACCTTGCGCAGAGCCGGAGCCATCTTGTTGGTCAGGGTGCCGGCGACGATCATCAGATCCGACTGGCGCGGCGAACCGCGCGGCGCGGTGCCGAAGCGCTCCAGGTCGAAGCGCGGCATCGACAGGTGGATCATCTCGACGGCGCAGCAGGCCAGGCCGAACGACATCCACATCAGCGAACCGGTGCGGGCCCAGGTGATGACATCGTCCAGCGAGGTCGTCAGGAAGCCGCGCTCGCCCAGCTCCGTATTGACGGACTCGAAGAACTTGTCGTGAATCTTGGGATCATAACCCTCGACGGTCGAGCGCGCGGCGGAACCGGCGGGGACCAGGGGGCTAGAGGGGGCGATCACTGCCATTCCAGGGCTCCCTTCTTCCATTCGTAGATGAAGCCGACCGTCAGGACGCCCAGGAAGACCATCATCGACCAGAAGGCGAACACCATGCCGCCGTGCGACAGGTCGAACATCGACACAGCCCACGGGAACAGGAAGGCGATTTCCAAGTCGAAGATGATGAAGAGGATCGACACCAGATAGAAGCGCACGTCGAACTTCATGCGCGCGTCGTCAAAGGCGTTGAAGCCGCACTCATAAGCCGAGAGCTTCTCGGTGTCGGGGTTCTTGGGGGCCAGCACCCAGGCCGCCAGCATGAAGCCGGCGCCGAGCACGATGGCGATGCCCAGGAAAACGACGATCGGAAGATATTCTAGAAGAAATTCGTTCATTCGAGCTGCCTCGCCCGCCGGGAGGTAGGGGGCGGATTCGGGGCTTCTTAGACCCAACCTCGCCAGGGTTCAAACCCATGTCGGCAAAGGTTTTTTGTTGCGAATGGTTCGCAGTTTTTTGCGCGATTTGCCGCAGGCCGCGCGATTGCCTCCTATGCCGCTGATCCGCGAAATGCGCCGTCGCCTTCGACACAGCCGAGAGCTTGCGCATGAACCTGGCCGCCCGCCTGCTGAACTCCATCGAACGCATCGGCAATCGGCTGCCAGATCCTGTCTTCCTATTCCTTTGGCTGATCCTGGGCCTGGTTGTTCTGAGCCTGGTCGGCGCAGGTATGGGCTGGTCCGCGATCAATCCAGTGACCGGCGAGGTGCTGCAGGCGCAAAGCCTTCTGTCGCCCGCCAATCTGGAGCGGCTGTTCATCGGCATGCCGCGCACCCTGGCCGATTTCCCGCCGCTGGGGATCGTCATCACCATCATCTACGGCGCCTCGGTGGCCGAACGGACGGGCCTGTTCTCCACCGCCATTCGCGGCGCTCTGCTGAATGCGCCACGATTCATCCTGACGCCGATCGTGGTGATCACCGGCATGGTGTCTCACCACGCCTCCGACGCCTCCTATGTCGTGGTGATTCCGCTGGCGGCCGTCATCTTCGCCGCAGCGGGCCGTCATCCGCTGGCCGGCCTGGCCGCCGGATTCGCCGCCGTGTCGGGCGGCTATGCCGGCAATCTGTTCCCCGGCGCCAGCGACGCCCTGATCCTGGGCATCACCGAGCCCGCCGCCCATCTGATCGACCCGTCCTACGCCGTCAGCATCGCCGGCAACTGGTTCTTCATCGTCGGGGTGGTGATCGTCTTCACGCCCATCGTCTGGTTCCTGACCGACCGGGTGATCGAGCCGCGTCTCGGCGCCTGGGCGCCGCACGACGCCGCACCGGTCGCCGCCGAAGAGAAGACGCCCCTCACCGCGGCCGAAAAGCGCGGCCTGGCCTGGGCGGGCCTGACCATCCTGGCCATGATCGCCGTCTGGACAATCGTGACCTTCCTGCCTGGCTCGCCCTTTGTCGACGCCGACGCTGAGCCGGAACAGCGCTTCAATCCCCTGTATCGCTCTCTGGTGGCCTTCTTCGCCCTGACCTTCTTCATGGCGGGCGCGGCCTTCGGCGCGGGGTCCGGCTCGATCAAGACCCACCACGACCTGGTGCGGATGATGCGCGAGGGGATCAGCCAACTGGCCCCCTACATCGTCCTGGCCTTCTTCGCCGCCCACTTCGTCGCCATGTTCAACTGGTCGGGCCTGGGGCCGATCCTGGCGGTCAACGCCGCCGCCTCCCTACGCGAACTGGCCCTGCCCACTCCGCTGCTGCTGATCATGGTGGTGCTGGTGTCCTGCGTCTTCGACCTGTTCATCGGCTCGGCCTCGGCCAAGTGGTCGGCGCTCGCCCCCATCGTCGTGCCCATGTTCATGCTGCTGGGCATCAGCCCCGAGATGACGACCGCCGCCTATCGCATGGGCGATTCCGTCACCAACATCGCCACGCCGCTGATGAGCTACTTCCCGCTGATCCTGACCTTCGCCCAGCGCTGGGATCCGAAGTTCGGCCTGGGCTCGCTGATGGCGACCATGCTGCCCTACGCCGGGGCCTTCCTGATCGCGGGGCTGATCATGGTGGCGTCCTGGGTGGCGCTGGACCTGCCGCTGGGACCGGGCGTGGGCGTCCACTACGAACCGCCGCCGCCCGCCACGGCGTCGCAACTGCCTGCGGACGGCGGAATCGCCGGTCCCGCAGCCCCGCCACAGGCCGCCGCAGCGCCCTCGGCCAGATGATTTGATTTATCCACAGCCGCGTCGCTTGACGTGCGACGCGGCCCCGCCTAAACGACGCCCCTCGCCGGGGCGCACAGTCGCTTCGGATGGGAACGCGGGTGTAGCTCAGTTGGTTAGAGTGCCGGCCTGTCACGCCGGAGGTCGCGGGTTCGAGCCCCGTCACTCGCGCCACTCCTCTCAGGGATCTGAGGGAGTGGCGTACCGCCCTTCCCTTTTCTTCTGACAATCGAGATCGACCCAGACGCAGCTTTCGCGTGTCTGTTCCGCCACGTCCGGCCTTAAGCCCTCGGGACGAGCCCGAGGGCGACAGCGGCGGGCGCCTAGTTGATCGGCAACATCTCTCGCGGCGTGACGAACTCAGCCTTCCCGGTCAGTTCGCCATAAAGCATGGTCAGATCCTCGAACACGCGGTTCCAGGCGAACTGCTCGACCGCCTTGACCCGCGCCGCCGCCCCCAGGGCCTCCACGTCGCGCGCGAACAGGGCCTCAATGGCCGCCGCGTAGTCGACCGGGTCGGCGGAAACGGCCAACTGACCGACGCTCTCGTCCACCGTCTCGGCCACGCCGCCCGAGTTGACGCCCACCACGGCCCGGCCGCAGGCCATGGCCTCCAGCACGATCAGGCCGAACGGCTCCTTGTCGTTGGCGTGCACGAAGGCGTCGCAGCTGGCGATGATGCGGGCCACCGCGCGCGGATCCTTCTCGTAAGGCAAGGAGATGACCCGGTCCTCGGGCGGCATCCCCGCCCCCGCGCCGACCAGCACCAGATGATAAGGCGCGCCCAGACGCTGCACCGCGTCGATCAGGACGCCGACGTTCTTCTCCTTGGCCGGCCGCCCGGCGAAACACAGCAAACGGGCGTCGGCGCCCAGGCCCAGCTTCTTCAACAGCCAGTCGCGATCGCGGCGGTCGGGATGGAAGGTGTCCACCTCGACGCCCAGCGGACGAATCACAATGCCGCCCACGCCCGCCTCTTCCAGGCGCTGCGCGATAAAACGGCTGGGCGAGACCACGCGGTCGAATTGGGAGAACAGCCTGGCCCACCGCTTTTCGACCGGCTTCTTGGCCCATTCCCCGAAATGCAGGGCCGCCAGGGCCGCCGGGTCCGAGTGGCAGAAGCCGACGACCGGGCAGCCGACCCTCTGGCCGGCCTCCAGCGCGCCCTGGCCAGGCGTATAGGGATCGCCCGCCTCGATCAGCGCGGGATTGAGCGACGACACCCAGGCGCCCCAGCGCCGCACCGAACTGGGCCAGCGATAGCCGTCGCCGAAAGGCAGCTTGGGCGCATGAAGACGGACCACGCCGTCGGGCTCCATCCTGTATCCCGCCCCCGGCACGACCAGGTTGTGCGCCACCTCGGGCCGATGCCCCTCCAGCCACGCCTTCTTCGACAGGAGATAGCGTTTCACCCCGCCGGAGCGCGGCGCGAACAACATGGTGGTGTCGACAAGGCGCGGCCGGGAATCAGCGGCTGCGGTCTTCGTGGCTCGCAAAGTGTCGGCCACCTCTTCGTCCAGGCCGGGAAACAGCCTCAGTTCGCTTTCCTGGACGTCGATATGGTTCGCGCTCATGCGATGGATCCTGTGCCTGTCGTTCTTCACGCTAACGCTAAAGCTCCGGCTTTGGATGCGACGGACACGGCTGATCTTCACCGCGACTTTCGGCCCCTAGCGCCTGGAACCGCTACGCTCAAGAGGGCGTCGCAATCCGGTCGCACGCCGCTGCTTTTCATCCGCCGTTCAGCTTCATCTGCATAGGCCGGGCCTTGCATTCGCCTCAAATTCGAGAAACTTGGGGCGTGCGGGCGTGGACCCTGTTAGGAGGGGCGCCTTCAATCCTTGCGCGTGCGACCACGAGGGGTTTCTTACGAATGCGTATTCTGCTCGCGAGCGCCGTTGCGATCGCCCCCCTGCTGGTCGCGTCCGGCGCTCAGGCCGAACAGGTCATTTCGAACGCGCGGACGACGCCTGTCAGCACCTCGACCGCCAACAACGGCGCGCGGGACGACGTGCGGCTGGCCAGCGGCGGTTCGATCGCCGTGACGTCAGGCGCCGCCGTGACGCTGGATTCCAGCAATGACGTGAAACTGGATTCCGGGTCCAAGATCGACATGCTCAAGGCCGCTGACGGCGCCACGGGCATCCTGGTCAACGGCGGCAACACCGGCGACGTCACCATCGGCGGCGCGATCAACATCACCGACTCGATCGAGGAATATAAGGACGAGGACAAGGACGGCGACCTGGACGGTCCGTTCGCCGACGGGACGAACCGTCACGGCGTCCGCGTCACGGGCTCGGCTCCGCTGGTCGGCGACATCCGCATCGAATCGTCCGGTTCGATCAAGGTCGAGGGCAATAATTCCTCGGGCCTGACGGTCGAGGCCCCGTTGACCGGCGACCTCTTCAGCCAGGGCCAGGTCAGCGTCGTCGGCAACGACACTTACGGCATCCACACGACCGGCGACATCACCGGCGACGTCACTATCCTGGGCAGCGTCAGCGCCATCGGCGAGAACGCGACCGGGGTCGCTATCGACGGCGCGGTCGACGGCGCGGTCAAGATTCAGGGCGCGGTCAGCACGACCGGCTATCGCTACACCACCCCGCCGCCCAGCAAGCCGACGACGGGCGAGCCGCGCGAGGGCGCGACCTATCTCGAAAATCTCGACGACGACGATCTGCTGCAGGGCGGCCCGGCCGTCCGGATCGCGGGCGACGTCACCGGCGGCGTGGTCTTCGACGCCCCTCCCCCGCCCCTGCCTGACGACGCGACCGAGGAAGAGAAGAAGGACACCGACCGCGACAAGGACGGTATTCCCGACGCCCAGGAGACGACCGCCGCCATCCGTTCGTTCGGCGGCGCGCCGGCGGTGCTGGTGGGCTCGGCCGACAAGGCCATCAACCTGGGCCCGGTGGGAACCGGAGACGACGCCTATGGCCTGATCAACCGGGGCTCCATCGAGGCGGCGGGCGTCTACAAGGAGGTCGACGCCACCGCTGTCCAGATCGGCGGCACGGGCCAGTCGGTCACCCTGGCCGGCGGCCTGCGCAACCAGGGCACGATCACCTCTTCGGCGAACACGGGCGACAGCACCGCGGTCCTGATCGGCGCGGGCGCCACGGCGCCCAGCATCGTCAACTCGGGGGCGATTCAAAGCGTCTCCGCCGGCTCGGAAGCCAACGTCGCCGCCGGCGTGCTGATCAACCAGGGCGCCAACGTCGCCTCCTTCGTCAACTCCGGCTCGGTGACGGCGGGGGTCAACGGCTCCAAGGGCGACGCGGTCGCCCTGCGCGATGAATCCGGCACGCTGACCACGATCAACAACACCGGCAAGATCGTGGCCGCCATCAGCCCCGAAAAGGATGTGGCCCAGACCGGCTCGGCCATCGCCGTGGACGTCAGCGCCAACAGCACAGGCGTCACCCTGGTCCAGGACGGCGTCGTCATTCCCGATCACAAGCTGCCGGACGCCGACGGCGATGGAGTGCCTGACGCCAATGAGCCTTCCATCGTGGGCGCGATCCGCCTGGGCTCGGGCGCCGATGTGCTGGACATCCGCAACGGCACGGTGAACGGCGACATCTCCTTCGGAACCGGAGCCGACCGCCTGGCCATCAGCGGCGGCGCCGTGGTGACCGGCAAGCTGTCCAATGGCGACGGCCAGTTGGACATCGACATCTCCAAGGGCACCCTGGATGCGCGCCATACGGGCCAGCTTCAGGTCAGCGACCTGAACGTCGGCGCCGACGGCAACCTGATCGTGACCCTGGACCCCGCCAACGACGCCAACGGCGGCTTCAAGGTCAGCGGCAGCGCCGACCTGGCCGACGGGGCGGGCCTGGGCGTGCGCTTCAACTCCCTGATTCAGGACCCGACGTCCTTCACCATCATCGAGGCGGGAGACCTGAACGTCGGCGCCATCGACCAGGACGTGCTGCAGTCCAACTCGCCCTACGCCTTCGTGGTCAACGCCAACGTCGACGAAGCCGCCGGCAAGCTGACGGTCGACGCCCGTCGCCGCACGGCGGAAGAGGCCGGCATGATCAAGGCCGAGGCCGCCGCCTATGACGTGCTCTACGCCGGCCTGGCCGACAATGAGCTGATCCGCGCGGCCATGCTGAACCAGACGGACCGCGACGGCTTCTTCCACATCTATCAGCAGCTGTTGCCCGACCACTCGGGCGGCCCGCTGCTGTCGCTGGCCAGCGGCGTCGACGCCGTGACCCGCGCCCTGACCGGCCGCAACGCCGCCGCGGCGCCGGGCGAAACCAGCGCCTGGGTGCAGGAGATCAACTTCTACGCCGACAAGGACAAGACCGACACCTACGGCTTCCGTTCCGAGGGCTTCGGCCTGGCCGGCGGCGTCGAGCGCGGCACCAACATGGGCGCCTTCGGCCTGACGGCCGCATTCACCTCGTCGGATCTGGAAGACCCGGAATCGGCGGCCGAGGAAGTGCTGTCGGCCAGCCTGCTGGAGCTGGGCCTCTACTGGCGAGCCCAAGGTCAATACTGGACGACCTGGGCGCGCGCCGCAGGCGGCTACGCCTCCTTCAACGCCACGCGCAAGCTGGTCGCCGAGGGCGTCAACCTGAAGAACGAATCCAGCTGGCACGGCTTCACCCTGGCCGCCGCCGGCGGCGCTTCGTACGAGCGCCACTTCGGGCGCCTGAACATCCGCCCCGAGGCCTATGTCGAATATTTCTCGCTGAGCGAGGACGCCCGCACCGAACAGGGCGGCGGCGACGGCTTCGACCTCGATATCGATGAGCGCGACGGCCACATCTTCTCGGGCGTGGCGGCCGTGAACATCGGCTACGGCTTCGGCAAGGACGGCTGGATTCGCCCCGAGGTTCGCCTGGGCTGGCGTCAGAACTTCTCGGTGGACGCCGGCACCACCATCGCCCGCCTGGCTTCGGGCGGCGACGCCTTCACCCTGGACCCCGCCAGCATCGAGGGCGGCGGTCCGATCCTGGGCTTCCGCCTGAACGTCGGCAACGACCTGGGGCTGCTGTCGATCACCGGCGACGCCGAACTGCTGGAAGACTACGTCCGCTACACCCTGCTGCTGCGGGCCAGCTTCAAGTTCTGATTTTTCTTCGGAACACGAACACAAAAGGGCCGCCGGATTCGTTCCGGCGGCCCTTTCCCTATCTTGCCGAGCCCTCTCGCCTTTCTATGATCCCTCCCGAACCAGAGGGGGTTTCATATGAACAAGTTCGCCTGGGCGGCCTGCGCCCTGATCCTGAGCGCCCATGCGCCGGCGATGGCCCAGACCGCCGAGCCGTCAGTCGCCGCGCCCACCCTGCCCGCCGTCGACCGCGGTCTCTTCTCCGCCCAGGACCTGTTCGGCATGGAGGTCGCCTCCGACGCCCAGATCAGTCCGGACGGCGCGCAGATCGCCTATGTTCGCCAGACGGCCGACATCATGACCGACCGGATGCGCCCGACCATCTGGCTGATCGACGTGAAGACCGGCCGCCACGCGCCGCTGATCGCCTCGGCCGGCTCGCACCGTCAGCCGCGCTGGTCGCCGGACGGCACGCGCCTGTCCTACATCTCCAGCGCCGAAGGCGGCGCGCCGCAGTTGTTCGTGCGCTGGATGGCGTCGGGAGAATCGGTCCGCGTCACCAACCTGCCAAACACCCCGTCCAGCGTCAGCTGGTCGCCCAACGGCGAGCATCTGGCCTATTCCGTCCTGGTTCCCGGCGAAAAGCCCAAGATCGGCTCGCCGCTGGTCAAGCCGGAAGGCGCCCAGTGGGCTCCGCCCCTGGAGATCATCGACACCGTCACCTATCGCGCCGACGGTCAGGGCTATCTGAAGCCCGGCTTCCGCCACGTCTTCGTCGTCGGCTCCCAGGGCGGCGGCGGGCGCCAGCTGACCCATGGCGACTTCAATCACGGCGGCGGCCTGTCCTGGTCGGCCGATTCCCGCACCATCTACCTCAGCGCCAACCGCCGGGCCGACTGGCAACGCGAATCCGCCGACAGTGAAGTCTACGCCCTGGACGTGCAGACGGGAGGTCTGACGGCCCTTACCGACCGCGCGGGGCCGGACAATTCGCCCGTCGCATCGCCCGACGGTCGTCGCATCGCCTACCTCGGCTACGACGACAAGCGGATGGGCTATCACAACACCCGCCTTCATGTGATGGACGCCGACGGCTCTAACCGCCGCGTCCTGACCGTGGATCTCGACCGTTCGGTCCATTCGCCGGTGTGGAGCCGCGACGGCCGCTCGGTCTATGTCGCCTATGACGACCAGGGCCGCACCAAGGTCGCCCGCGTGTCGCTGGACGGCGCGATCACCACCCTGATCGAAGATCTGACCGGCGACGACTTCGGCCGTCCTTACACCGGCGGCGGCTTCACCGTGGCCGACGACGGCGCCATCGCCTATACGCGCGGCGATTCCAGCCGCCCGGCCGACGTCCACGTCCTGAAGGGCGGACGCAGCACCCAGCTGACGCGCCTGAACGCCGATTTCCTGGGCGCTCGCCGCCTGGGCGAGGTGCGTCGCGTCCAGGTCGCCTCCTCCCACGATCAGCGCGCGGTCGAAAGCTGGCTGACGCTGCCGGCCGACTATGTCGAGGGCCAGCGCTATCCCCTGGTGCTGGAAATCCACGGCGGCCCGTTCGCCGCCTATGGCCCGCACTTCGCCACCGACAACCAGTTGTTCGCCGCAGCGGGCTATGCCGTCCTGTCGGTCAATCCGCGCGGCTCGACCTCCTATGGGGACGAATTCGCCAACCTGATCCACCACAACTATCCGTCGAACGACTATGACGACCTGATCAGCAGCGTCGACGCCGTCATCGCGCAGGGCGTCGCCGATCCGAACAAGCTGTTCGTCACCGGCGGCTCGGGCGGCGGCGTGCTGACCAGTTGGATCGTCGGCAAGACCGACCGCTTCAAGGCCGCCGTGGTCCAGAAGCCCGTCATCGACTGGGCCAGCTTCGTGCTGACGGGCGACAACCCCGCCTTCTTCGCACGCTACTGGTTCGGCGAGTTTCCGTGGGAGAACCCGGAGGCCTACTGGCGCCGTTCGCCGCTGTCGCTGGTCGGCAACGTCAAGACCCCGACCATGGTCGTCGTCGGCGACGAGGACTATCGCACCCCGGTCAGCGAGTCGGAGCAGTACTACACCGCCCTGCAGCTGCGCGGCGTGCCCACGGCCCTGGTGAAGATCCCCGGCGTCGGCCACAGCCTGGCCGTCCGCCCGTCCCAGAACGCGGCCCGCATGAACGCCATCATCGAGTGGTTCGAACGGTACAAGGACGGCGCCCCGACCACGACGGCGCAGTAAGAGCCTCCCCCGCGTCCGTCCGGCGACGGGCGCGGGGGCCAGCGTGGCGTTAGTTGACTTTTAACCAGAACACTTACAGAACATCACGAACGGTTCACGCCTTGTTCTGGATTCGCCGCCATGCTCACAAAGAAACAGCACGAACTCCTGATGTTCATTCATGAGCGCATCCGGGAGACGGGCGTTTCGCCGTCCTTCGACGAGATGAAGGAGGCGCTGGACCTGGCGTCCAAGTCCGGCATCCACCGCCTGATCACGGCGCTGGAGGAACGCGGCTTCATCCGCCGTCTGGCCCACCGCGCCCGTGCGCTGGAGGTGGTCAAGCTGCCGGAACAGGCGACGGCCGCCGCGCCGGCCAAGGGGCGCGCCCCGTTCAGGCCCGACGTGATCCAGGGCGGCGGCCTGAACCCGCGCCAGGTTGTCGCGGAAGCCGCCAACGACGTGCGCGACCTGCCCCTGCTGGGCAAGATCGCCGCCGGCACCCCGATCGCCGCCATCCAGCATGAGCGCGAGCGCCTGCCCGTCCCCGAGGCGATGCTGGGCGCGGGCGAGCACTACCTGCTTGAGATCGAGGGCGACTCCATGATCGAGGCCGGCATCCTCGACGGCGACACGGTCATCATCAAGCGGGTCGAGAACGCCTCCTCGGGCGAGATCGTCGTGGCCCTGGTCGAGGGCGAGGAAGCCACGCTGAAGCGCCTGCGCAAGAAGGGCCAGTCTATCGCCCTGGAACCCGCCAACAGCGCCTATGAGACCCGTATCTTCGGCCCCGACCAGGTCGAGGTCCAGGGCAAGCTGGTCGGTCTGCTGCGCCGATATCACTGAGCCCCACTTCCGCTCATCCCGGCGGATGCCGGGATGAGCGGGGGTTGAGGGTCAACGCCTAATCCGTCCCGCCTCCGCTCCACGGCCGCCGTCCCCGCACCTCCGCCGCCCATAGGGCGCGCCAGCCGCCCGCCTCATCCCGCCACAGCTCCACCGAGCCGCCGCGCGCATGGTCGGCGCCGTCCAGCACCAGCCGCCCCTCGCATGACGGCGGCAGGGTCGCGACCACGGCCCGCACGCTGACCACCTCGGCGCGGCGGCACATCTGATCCATCTGCTCCGCGCCCGGCGCCGCCTTGCCCCACCACAGGGCCAGCGCGCCCTCCCCGTCTTTCGGCGCGCAGAAGGACCGCTTGCAGGTCCAGCCTTCGCCCGGCCGCCCGACCGCTTCCAGCCCCCGCCGTCGCGACCACAAGTCGCTGGCGAACTGACGCACGGCAGGCCGCATCACGACCGCCTGCTCCCCCTGCCGATACGCCGCGTTCGCTCCGCCGTCGCCGATCCACACGTCCGGCGGCGCCGGGCGCGGCCAGATCAGCACCGCCGCCGCGAAGGGCAGGCCCACCCATCGCCATCGTCCGCGCCACAAACACATGAACAGAATCCCCAGGAAAGCGACCGGCAGGGCCGCCGCCGGAGCGCTGGGAATCGCCTGAACCGCGCCGGGCAGGCTCGCCGCCCAGTGGCCGATGGCCAGCATGGCGTCCACAGACTTCCCCGCCAGCCACAGGAAGGGCGCGCCAAGTCCCAAAGGCTCCAGCGCCGCCCCCAGCGCCAGGGCGGGCATCATGATGAAGTCCGCCAGCGGCGCCGTCGCCAGGTTGGCGATCAGGCCATAGACAGCCGTGCGGTTGAAATGCTGCATGGCGAACGGCCCCGTCGCCATGCCCGCCACCAGACTGGCGGCGCAGGCGGCCAGCAGCCAACTGCCGAACCTCTGCACCATGACGATAGGCCAGGGCGCGGCGAACTCGCGGATACGACGCGGCCAGACCTCGACCAGGGCGACCAGAGCCGCCGTCGCCGCGAACGACATCTGGAACCCCGGCGTCACCACGGCTTCCGGCCGCAGCAGCAGGACCACGAAGGCCGCCGCCGCCAGCGCCCGCATCGTCACGGCCTGCCGGTCCGCCAATACGGCCAGGAAGGCGATGGACGCCGTGACCGCCGCCCGCTCGGCCGGCGGCGGCGCGCCGGAGATGACCAGATAGGTCCCGACCGCAACCAGACCGGCGATCGCCGCGACCTTCTTGCCCGACACGCGCAGCGCCAGCCACGGCCAGGCTGCGACCAGCAGGCGCACCGTGAAGAAGACGAAGCCCCCGACGACCGCCATGTGCAGACCCGAAATCGACAGGATGTGCGCCAGTCCCGAATCCCGCATGGCGTCCAGGTCAGGGCTCTGGATCCAGGTCTCGTGCCCCGTCGTCATGGCCGCCGCCACCCCGCCCGTCCGCTCGCCCAGACGCGCCACGATGCGCTCGGCCAAGGCGTATCTAACGGCGTTGACCCTCATCTCCATCCGCACCCGCCATGGCGGCGGCGCCAGATCGGCGGCGCGCGTCGGTCCCAGGGCGAATAGCGTCCCGCCCATGCCCTGGAAATAGGCGTTGCGGCCGAAGTCATAGGCGCCGGGGCTGGCGGGGGGCGGCGGCGGGTTCAGGATGCCGAAGACGCGGATGGCCGCGCCGGGCGGCGGCGGCGCGCCCTTCACCGTCACGCGCAACCGCTCGGGCGTCGCCTCGGGCGTCAGACCGCGCACCCGCACCGGCGCCACGACGATGCGAGCGCCGTTCTGGCCCGGCGAATCCACGTCCATCACCCACCCTTCGATCTGGGTCGGCGCCATGTCCGCTGGTGCGATGGGCGCCGCCACCGCCTCGGCCCTCAGCTTGGCCACCGCCAGGCCGCCGCTGAAACAGGCCAGCATAAGCAGGCTTAGTGTCGCGGCACGCGGCAGCCCCCGCGCCCGACCGACAAGCCAGAGGCCCAACAGCGCCAGGCCCGCCGCGGCCAGCGGCCACGTCGCTGGTTCCTCTTTCAGGATGAAGTAGCAGCCGCATCCCGCCCCGAAACAGACGGATGACCACAGCGGCCAGCGATCCGCCTGGGACCGCGCATCGTCGCCCAGGCTGTCAATTAACCGGGCCATAAGGGTTCGCTTCCCCACGGGCGGGCGTATAAGACCCTGCCCTATGGACCCTGCCTCTATGACCTCCCCTTCCTCGACCGTCGTCACCCGCTTCGCCCCCTCGCCCACAGGCTACCTGCATATCGGCGGGGCGAGAACCGCGTTATTCAATTGGCTGTACGCCAAGGGGCGCGGCGGCAAATTCCTGATCCGCATCGAGGATACCGATCGCGAGCGTTCGACCGACGAGGCGGTGAAGGCCATCTTCGACGGCCTGTCCTGGCTGGAGCTGTTCGGCGACGAAGAGCCCGTCTTCCAGTTCGCGCGCGCCGACCGTCACCGCGAGGTGATCAATGAACTGCTGGCGGCCGGCCACGCCTATCGTGACTTCCTGACCGCCGACGAGACCACGGCCTTGAGGGACCAGGCCAAGGCCGAGGGTCGCGACTTCGTCTCGCCCTGGCGCGACCGCGAGCCCGGCGTGGACGATCTGGCCAAGCCGCACACGGTGCGCTTCCGCCGCCCGCTGGATCAGGCTGTCGTGGTCGAGGACGCCGTGCAGGGAACCGTGCGCTGGGAATCCGCATCGTTGGACGATCTGGTCATCCTCCGCTCGGACGGAGCGCCGACCTACAATCTGGCCGTGGTGGTGGACGACCACGACATGGGCGTGACCCACGTCATCCGCGGCGACGATCATCTGAACAACGCCGCCCGCCAGAGCCTGATCTACGACGCCCTGGGCTGGACGCGGCCCACCTTCGCCCACATCCCCCTGATCCACGGCCCGGACGGCGCCAAGCTGTCGAAGCGTCACGGCGCCCAGGCGGTGCATGAGTACGCCGACATGGGCTATCTGCCCGAGGCCATGCGCAACTATCTGGCCCGCCTGGGCTGGGCTCACGGCGACGACGAGCTGTTCAGCGACGAGCAGGCCCTGGCCTGGTTCGACCTGACCGGCGTCAACAAGGCGCCCGCCCGCCTGGACTTCGGCAAACTGGCCCACGTCAACGCCCACTGGCTGCGCCTGGCCGACGACGACCGTCTGGCCAAGCTGACGCTGGACGCCCATCTGGCGCGCGGCCGCGCGCTGCAGCCGGATGACGAGGAACGGCTGCTGCGGGCCATGCCCTTCATCAAGGATCGCGCCAAGACCATACCGGAACTCGCCGACCAAACGGCATTCGTGTTGCAGGCGCGTCCGCTCCCGTTGAACGAGAAATCGGCGGCTTTGCTGCAGGGCGAAACCGGGCTGCGAATCTCACGACTGCGTGAACGACTGGGACTTTTCCAGAGCTGGGACGTCTTCGCCTTGGAGGCAGAACTTAAGGCTTTCGCCGAGGAGGAAGGCGTAGGCTTCGGAAAAATCGGCCCTTCCATGCGCGCTGCCTTGACGGCGGGCTCGGCGTCGCCCGATATCGCCCGCACGCTTTGCGCGCTCGGACGCGACGAAAGCCTCGGGCGCTTGGATGATGCGCTGCAACAGACTAAGTGATCACCCATAACCAACTCAGGCCGCCCGCCTCCCCGCGCGCCGGTCCAAGGAAGAACAAGGGGCCTAGATGACTGAACAAGCGAAACCCGCCGGCTCGGCGACCCTGTCCTACCAGGACAAGACTGTTGAGCTCCCCGTCCTTTCCGGCTCGACCGGCCCGGACGTCATCGACATTCGCAAGCTGTACGGCGGAACCGGCGCCTTCACCTTCGATCCCGGCTTCACCTCCACGGCGGCCTGCGAATCGGGTCTGACCTATATCGACGGCGATGAAGGCGTGCTGCTGCACCGCGGCTACCCCATCGACCAACTGGCCTCCAAGTCCAACTTCCTGGAAGTCTGCCACCTGCTGCTGCACGGCGAACTGCCGAACGCCGCCGAATTCGAAGAGTTCGAGCAGTGCGTCACGCGCCACACCATGCTGCACGCCCAGTTCGACCGCTTCTTCGAGGGCTTCCGTCGCGACGCTCATCCGATGGCGATCATGGTCGGCACCGTCGGCGCCCTGTCGGCCTTCTATCACGACAGCCTGGACATCCATGACCCGGTCCAGCGCAATATCTCGGCCATCCGCCTGATCGCCAAGATGCCGACGATCGCGGCCCGCGCCTACAAGTATCACATCGGCCAGCCCTTCATCTCGCCGCGCAACGACCTGTCGTACGCCGAGAACTTCCTGCGCATGTGCTTCGCCGTTCCGGCCGAGGACTATGTGGTCGACCCGGCCCTGGTCCGCGCCATGGACCGTATCTTCATCCTGCACGCCGACCACGAACAAAACGCCTCGACCTCGACCGTCCGCCTGGCCGGTTCGTCGGGCGCCAACCCGTTCGCCTGTATCGCCGCCGGCATCGCCTGTCTGTGGGGCCCGTCGCACGGCGGCGCAAACGAAGAGGCGCTGAAAATGCTGAAAGAAATCGGCACCCCGGACCGCATCCCCGAGTTCATCGAGGGCGTGAAGGCGCGCAAGTACAAGCTGATGGGCTT
>PJUF01000955.1_pt1 | contig 16815 bp, 24 predicted proteins | sample 1512191 | NCBI WGS metagenome assembly PJUF01 (sample SAMN08177673, study PRJNA422409) | Feces metagenome, whole genome shotgun sequencing project. | isolation source: Chicken feces (3) enriched on wood chips | host: Gallus gallus | place: USA: Madison | collected 2015-01-15 | reverse complement strand
TCTAACTATTATACTCTTTGCCTCGCCAATTATAGAACGAATACCCATGGCGGCCCTGGTAGGCGTAATGTTTATGGTAGCTATTGGCACTTTTGAGTGGGTAAGTTTGCGCACTATCAATAAAATGCCTAAACAAGATATTTTTACCGGTTTTACCGTGGCTATTATTACCATTTGGTTGCATAATTTAGCACTGGCGGTATTAATAGGCGTCATTATATCGGCTTTAGTTTTTGCCTGGGAAAGCGCCAAGCGCATTAGAGCAAGAAAACATATTGATGAAAACGGTGTGAAACATTATGAAATTTACGGCTCTTTGTTTTTTGCTTCTACCACCGCTTTTATAGAAAAGTTTGATGTGCAAAACGACCCCGAACAGGTGATTATAGATTTTAAGGAAAGCCGTATTGCTGATATGTCGGCCATAGAGACCATTAACAAACTTACCAAACGCTATAAAGAAGCGGGCAAAACATTACATCTTAAACATTTGAGCGAAGATTGCCGAACGCTGTTAAGAAATGCCGATGCAATTATAGAAGTGAATGTTCTGGAAGACCCTACGTATAAGGTGCCAATAGGATAGTAGATTCTAGGCTACTTTCAAAAGTGCCTAGAAACAATCCAGCGTATTAAATAGGGAGAAGTTAAAAGCTGAAGTTATTTTAATCTTCTTTAACAGCTTTAAAGGGGTATCCTTTTCCAAATTGAATATAAGATCTTAAGCTATCTGTAAATTGTTGCCAGCCGCCAGAACAAATTGTATAACACTCTACATTTTCACTTAATCCAATATGTGTAAGCTTTAATATTGTAACGTTCCCTTGCGGGATAATATCCCAGATTATGGTTGTATTAATCCATTCTGTTTGGTTCTTTAATTCTGGAATACCTAGCAAAGAATCTGTAATAAACCATACTAATTTGGTATTTGGAGAGATTTCTGCTATTTGCATTGTTTTATAAATACTATCTCCAAAACGAACGGTAAAGGTATTATACCTTTCATTTGACGAACCTTCAAACAGCTCTGTCCACCAGCAGGGAATTTTATTACTTAATGCATCAAAAACCTGGTCTGCCGTTGCGTTCAGCTCCATTATTCTTTTATAATCTTCCATCACCGATTTATTTTTTTGGGTTTTCTTCCTGCCAATAAATCCCCCCTATCCATACCCAAAGTCACTTCTAATATTGTTGTTGCTATTTAAGTTCTATTTTTTTTACTGCTATTGTGTTGTTTGCATCGTATAGATTTATAAATCCAGCTAACAATTGCTTATATGATTGTATAAATCTGTATCATCTGCGAAAGAAAAATTATTCTGCCGCTTTTTGCAAAGTCTCAATATCCAGCTTCTTCATTTTCAATAATGCCTCTGTAACCTGGGGTGCTTTTGCAGGATTACTCATTAACTGCCCAATAATAGTAGGAACTATCTGCCACCAAACGCCAAATGCATCTTTACACCAACCACACATGCCTTCCTGGCCGCCTTCTGTTAGGTTAAGCCAGTAAAAATCTATCTCTTTTTGCGTATCGCAATGCACTACCAGGCTTACCGCTTCGTTAAAAGTGAATCCGTGAGGGTAAGCGCTGTCCATAGCCGCCATTTTGTATCCATCAATATAAAATTGGGCATGTTTTACATTTCCTGCAATATCATTTTCTCCCGGTTCGTATTTGGCAAGCAGCTTAATACCGGAGTTTTCAAACAAAGATGTATAGAAATTTATGGCCTCCGCTGCCTTGCCATTCTGGTTTTCGGTAAACATGAAAGTTGGAAAAACATCGGGTTGCTCACCGGGGAGCATAGGCAAGGATAACTGCCATGAGAAACCGTACTTATCTTGTATCCAACCGTATCTTTTACTCCACGGATAAGCATTTAAAGGCATAAGCGCCTGCCCTTCTTCGCTCAATATAGACCACGAGTAATCAATTTCTTCTCCAGACTCGCAGATGACGAAAAAAGATATGGAAGGATTAGGTTTAAACACGGGGCCGCCGTTTAATGCCATAAATTGTTTTCCTTTTATAGAGAAGGTAGTAATCATAGCGTTACTGCTCTTTATTTCTGCCTGGCGAAATGCCTTGCTATAAAACTCCGCGGCTTCCCTTCCCTGGTTGTCAAACCATAAACAGGGGTAAATGATATGTTTCATTCTGGTGTATTTTCTAGAATATCTCTGGTTGTTTTGTGGCCAAGTTGTTCGGCTAAGCCAATAAGGAGCCCTTCTACGCCTCTAATGTAGCAGAGCCGATAAATATCTTCGTACTGAACCACCTCGCCCACAAATTCGGCTCCGTATTTAGCAAGCCGGGACATTAATTCGTTAATATTATCTACAGTAAACATGATACGCAAATAACCGAGCGAATTTACCGGAGCAGTTCTATGATCTGACACAGTGGCTGGCGCAAGAAATTGCGAAAGCTCAAGCCGGTTGTGCCCATCCGGAGTAACCATCATAGCTATCTCTACTGATTGATTTCCAAGTCCGGTAACCCGACCTGCCCATTCGCCTTCAACCATCGCTCGCCCTTCAAGTTTCAACCCCAGTTCTTCAAAAAAAGACACGGCATTATCTAATGATTGCACAACGATACCCATGTTGTGCATTTGCAATATTTTACTCATCATCAAATCTCTTCATTTATATTTCTAAAATAAACCGCTTATTTAGCAGGCTTCCCATAATAAAGCAGTATTGCGCCAGAACCAAAAACCTTTGTTTTTAACAGTTTAAGGGTTATACTACGGTTTATGTTCTTAAATAATGTTAAACCGCTACCCGCTATCAAAGGGTGCATGCAAAGCTGGTATTCATCAATTAAACCGAGCTGCGTTAGTGCTACAATAAGGCTGGGGCTGCCCACAAGAATGGCTTTATTTTCTCCATTGCCTGATTGTTTAAGCTCCATTACTTTTTCCTGAAGGCCTTGACTGGCCAATTCTGCACTTTCCCATCCGGTATCTTTCAGCGTATGCGAAAAAACAACTTTTGGAATCTTATCTATGGCAACAGCAAAATCATCCATTGCTTTTTCACCGCAGGGATTTTTTACCAGATTTTGCCAGTATTGCATTAACTGATAAGTTATTCTGCCAAACAGAATAGCATCTGCGTTATTTAATAAATTGGTGTAGTGCTGATGTATTTCTTCGTCTGGAATACCAGAAGTATGGTCGCAAAATCCATCAATCGTCATATTAATTGCTGCAATTACTTTTCTCATATTTTGAGCTTTATTATTGGATGACTTATTGGTATAAAATAACGTATGAGGAGATTTTTTCTTAAGCCGATGCAAATACATTAAGCGCAGGAACCATCCGCCATTATCCTTTCATATAATCAAAAGCACCTTTTCTGAGGTTAATACCGTATTCTGTATATGCTTTTAAACAGGCCAGAAAGTTGGCCCACCCTTCGGTATTTCCTTTTAACCAACTGATGCCGGCTTTGGTATTGGGCATTTCTTTTTCTGTAACGGTTACCAACGTATTATCACCTACCGCCTCCAAAGTAATCTCTACCAGGGTCTCTACAGATTCGTTATCCCAATAAAATGAAATGAAACTGTTGGGTTTAACCTGCTGTACTTTAACCGGAAACTCTCCATCAAACTCGGGAAAGCTCCATATTACTGTTTCTTCGCTATCCATTACTGCAGAACCTTTGGCAATAAAATAGTTACACATTTTATCAGGATTTATAATAGCCTCAAATACCTCTTGTGCAGGTTTTAAAATCTGTATTTTAGTTTTGATAGCAAGAGCTTCATTTTCCATAATTATATTTTTTTAAAAGAGAGGCCTTTGGCATCCAGCAATTGCCTGAGCTTGGGAAGGCTTGCTTTCCCTATGCCATGCCATTGCAGAATTTGCTTCTCGGTATATTGAGCCAGCTTTTCTTCGCTGGTAATTTGCTGGTGTTCCAGTGCTCTTCTGGCTGGTGCAGAAAGCGTTTCTAAAAATCCCTCACGGGGTTTTCTATCGGCTTCACAAAGCGGACAAACCGGGCAATCGCTGCTTTTATAATACCGATGTCCGTGACTGCAAATCCGCAAAGTTTTCATTTCTTTTTAGTTTTTGTTGTGTTCTCTGCCACCCTAAAACGCACCATTTCTTCGATAAGCTTTAAAGGCAAGGGCTGCTCTGCCGGAAACTGAACAGCACCCTTAGAAGTAACGTATTCGCTCAGTTTATCTGTAAATGCTTCAATAGCCGAAGGAGCCGGGTAAAAACCTATATGCTTTTTTGCCATAGCAAAATGCACCAAATTTCCGTTTAACTTAAAGGTTGGCATACCGTAATTAATGGTTTCTTCTGCACCTGGTGCTGCCTTTGCAATAACCTTACGTATTTTCTGCAACTGCTTTTGCTGGGCCGCAGAAAACTGTTGGATATATTCTTCTATGGTATTAAAATTTGCAGACATATTATTTTATCTGACTACGACTCGCAAAGCTGTTTCAATTTTTCAAGTGCTTTTGGATAAGTTTCGTGGAAATAATCCATCCATTTATCGTGTACATCTACTTCTACGGTAAGGGTTGTTGTGCCTCCGTTTTCGGAAAATGAATAGTTTTCATGCGAACCGGCCCACCCTTCAACCTCGCTGCCCTGGGTAATTTCTTTATCGCCATCAAGGATGCCCTCGTATCTTACCGACACAAATTCATAAGGGATATTTTCTTTTATCTTGCCTACCATTCCTTCCCTTTTACCGCTTTCATTTATACCTATAAATAGTATTTTAGCGCCTTTTTCCCAGCTACCCTCATAATCAGAAGTGGGGTTAAATTCAGATGCCCATTGTTTAAAAGTACTCTTGCCTAACATGGTTTCATACACTTTTTCAACCTGTGCATCTATATCGATTTTAAACTGCAACTTTTTCATCATGTTATAATTTTCTAATACTAGCCAAAGCCATACTATCATTGAAAACAGTATGCCCTATTTCATCTCTATGCTGATACTTTTCCTATTTGTTATTGCTGAATACAGTAAGATGTTATTCTTTCCAGCTGCAAATTGTTGTTAAACTCATAAACATCGCAGGCATGCACAAAACTTAACCTTTGCTTAGCCTTTATAAATTCTGCAGTACCATTGATAGCCACCCGGTGTTTATCTACAATCACATTAGTGATTTTAAAAACTGTTTCAACCGAATTGAAATAAGCCGCAACCTGTTCACAATGGTCTATTACAGCCTGTCTTCCTTTTAAATAGCGTTCGCCTATAACCGTCCATTCTACATCATCCGTCAAATGTGGATACACGTTCTTGAACAGCCCGTTAGAAAATGCTATGGCAATATCTCCGGGTAACATCATCGCTGCAATCAGCTATTTATTGGCATAATTTATCATCCAATAAACACCAAATTTATCCTTAAAAGAACCAAAATAATCTCCCCAAAACATATCTTCTAAAGGCATTTCTATAATACCGCCGGCAGAGAGGGCCTCAAAAATTCTTTTGGCTTCTTCTCTACTATCCGGACTTACCGATATATAGTTACTATTACCTTGCTGCAATACATGCCCTTGTGACGTTAAACAGTCTGATGCCATTAGGAACTGCCCGTCGCCAATAGGCAAACCCACATGCATGGCATAGTTTTTTTCGTGTTCGGGAAGGTTTTCTGTTCCCGGAGCTTCGCTCATACGCTGTACAAACAACTCGCCGCCAAAGACAGACTGGTAAAAGCGGAATGCCTCTTCTGCATTACCATTAAAGTTTAAATAAGGATTGAGTTTCATAATTTACTTATCGGGGGTTAATAATATCTTATATTTTTCTATGTTATCTACAACTACCCAAAGGTGTATGAGTAATAAAATACCTGCTACTATTAATCCTTGGGGCATGTACACCGCGTTATGCACTATAATGCCTGTTAGTACCGGAAGAATTACAATAGCGCCCAAGGCTCTTGTTCTGGGAATAATGAAAAGTAAGCCGCCCAGTATTTCTATAACAGCCACCAAAGGCATCAGCCATTTCACACTCATAAAAGCTTCGCCAACTTTTTGCAACTCGGGCTCCAGAGGCGGCACAGGCATATAGTGTAAAAACTTGTCTAAACCGGCATTCATAAACATTAAGCCGAAGAGCACACAAAGTATTAATTTCAGAATTTTCATCTTATTGTTTTAATTCATGGAGTATAATCCAAAAGTATTGTGTTCAGAATCAAGACAGATGGAACAAAAGCCGTATTGACCCAGAGACATTTTTGGCTTGATGACTTTACCACCGGCTTTTTCTACCCGAGCTTCTTCTATGCTGCAATCTTCGCAGGGAAAGTAAACCATAGTAGTGGTATTAGCGGAATTCCCATTTCTTGCCCCTTCCATTTGGACAAGTGCACCGCTTACGCCCTGATTTTCTGCATTGGAAAAGAATGCCATTTTAAAGTCTTGACTTCCTTCCATACCAGGGGCATCAGTAAATTGAGTTCCTAATACTTCGGTGTAAAATTTTTTGGCTCGGTTTATATCATCGGTATAAATTTCAAACCAGCAGATGATATTAGTATTCATGTTTTCTTTGTTGATTAGTTACCACAAAGCTAATCCCCAATTAAAAAAATCTACTTGCCATAGGGCAAGAAATATATTTCTATACATTAATTACTTAGAACTGTTTTTTTATCCCACCGCCGCCGGGCTCTTAATTTTGACCGTAAAAGTGACAAACCCGAGCGGAGCGAACACTTGAATGCCGTTTAAAGCAATAAAAACTAATAAAAAAACTCTAGGTTGCTTGTTTATTCAGCATTGTTTATTGTTTTTATTTGTCTTCATGCTTGCTTCGCAGGTTTCTTCAATTAAGCGATGAGGCTTATAGCTACATCCCGAAAACCGAATCAGCACTCTTGAGTGCCATGAAAAACAAATATTAAAATTCTAAAAAAACAAGAGACCGAAAATGAGCTGAACGAGGCTTTGAAGCGCTAAGGCTAGCAAAAGACATTTCTTTATCCCCAACTCAGGTTATTTTACCCGCTCTTTTCTTATCCTGCTTAAAGAAGTATCTGTAATACCCAAATAACTGGCAATATATTTCAAAGGCGATTGTAACAATATTTCCGGGTGTTGTTTCTCCAGCTGCTTGTAACGTTCGCTGGCAGAATCGGTAATCATAGAAATGGTGCGCTGTTTTAGATCAAACAAACTCCTGGCCATCCAGGCCCTTCCCCATTCGTTTAAACCTTTAATAGAATGATACAACACCTGAAATTTATCTAAATCTATAGCATAGCATTCGCAATCTGTTAAAGCCTGAAAATATTCTACAGTTGGCACTCCATGAAATAAGGAAACCACATCTATAGCTATGTCATTATTCCCGATAAAGCCGGTAGTGATATCATTGCCGTCGTAATCGTAAACATAAGATCGTATAAGTCCGCTTTCTACACAAAAGTAAGCGTTAGCTACCTGACCTTTTTTTAAAAGAAAGTCGCCTTTGTTAAAAGAAATTTTACGATGGGCATGAATAATTTCCTGAATATCAGGCTCGGTTAATAAGGGATTTTGGTAGAGGTTTATTAAGCACTGCATATGGGTAGTTTGGCTACACAAGATAAATATATTTTTCCTTTACGCAGAAAAAATGTATTTCGTTATTATAAATTGGAAAATGTACTGAGATTACTATTGCCACATGGTTAAGTTATATTAAGCAGTAAACCTGTGAGAATACCAGGATAAGACTAGGATAGTACTATGGAAGTGGGAGTTGAGTGGGACTTATGTGGGAGTAGTATGGGACTTGAGTGAGACTTATAAAATTTAATAAATTGCTTTTAGTTAGCATTTTGTATAAATTTAGTCAGACTAATCAATATTACAAAATCTATGGCAGAACAAGAAGGAATTTCTTCATATTCTGGGAAAATCGGAGAAAAGGTAGGTTATAGAAGGGGAAGCAAATATTTTGAGCGCAAAAAGACATCTTCTTACCAACCGTCGGAAGAAAGTTTAAAAAGTGCCAGCGAATTTGGCCAGGCAAGCAAAGGCTCTGCATTATTTAGAAAAGCTTTTAAGCACTTATTTCTAAGATCTTTCATACCTGATTTACATAGCAGACTCAGTAAGATTTTAGGTAAAGTTATACGCAGCGGCCCTATTGCTAAAAAAGGGAAACGATTAATTATTGATGGCGATATATCTTTATTTAAGGGTTTTGAACTGAATACTTACCGAAGTTTTGAAGATTTAAGTCCGGTTAGTTTTAGGATGGAGGTGCAGGATAAAAGTATTATTGCCAGGTTAAGTTTTGTTAAAGATATTATAAACCAGGTTCGGGGAGATCGGGCTAAAATAACTACTGGCCTTGCCTGGTTTGATTTTACCCGACAAAGCTATTCTTTGATTAATAGCAATCCGATATATGTAACACCTAAAACGCATTTGAATGATAAATCTTTAAAAATTGCTATCCCCCAGGATGGTGAATGGACTTTTATTATGATGGCGAGCATTTGTTTTGAGAGTAACTACCAATCAGAGCATTTTATTATCAGTGAAAACCGACGATACCAAGCGGGAAGTATAGTGGAAGCGCTGCACTTTAGAGAAGGTGAGCTCATCTTATATAACCCGGATTCTCCCTCGCCTCTAACAGGAGATAAGCAGGGAGAATCTGAGTTTGACGTTTATTGGGAATAAACAAATTAGTACTTTATCTTAAAATGCTCTTTTGCCATTCCTTTTTTGAAGAAAACCAGGCCAATCCAGAATAAATCTACCGTACAAGTTACCTGCGGATGTGCTTTTATCTCTTCCCAGGCTTCTTTCATGCCCTCGCTCCAATAAATATCATCAAAAATAAGCAGGGTTTCTTCATGAACTTTAGGCAAGCACCAGTTAAAATAATTTAGCGTTGCATTTTTACGGTGGTTTCCGTCTATAAACACAAAATCCAGTTGCTCTAAGGTTTCCAGTACTTTGGGAAACAGCTCATCAAAATCTCCTACTTGTAAATGTACATTTTCAAGCTTCAAGGCCTCAAAATTCTCCTTTGCAATTCCGGCTGTTTGCGGACAGCCTTCTATAGTAGTTATTTTTGCCTGAGGTTGCGCAGCTGCAAGATAAGCAGTGGTTACGCCCAAACAGGTGCCTAACTCTATCATATTTTGAGGTTGAGTAGCTTTGGCCAACCGATATAATAATTGGGCAAGCTTTTTTGGCTTAAGCGCATTAGCTGCTATTTGCTTCACTTGCTTTTGCCTGTTGTTATTAATGTGCGAGCCTGCACCTAAATCGGTGATGGTAATAAATCTCTCGTCAGAAATTAATTTTTCACGTAAATCTTCGGTATTTTTGTATTCAGGTTTTGGTTTCAGGTCGTAAATTACCTCGTCTACCAATTTATATACAAAAGGCGAGTGTACACCGTGACGGGTTTTTGCCGTAAACCTATGTGCAAGAAAGTCTTTAATGAACGAGAATTTGATCATAGGGCCAAATGTAAGAGAATTTTATTAGTTGTGAATATTGTACAGGAAGTAGCAGTTGGGGACTGAAAAGATTTATAAAATGGCGGAGAAAGATAGAGATAAAGAAATAACATCATTAATTAAATTGCTGGACGATCCGGATCCGGAGATTTACCACCATGTTGAAGATAAGCTACTTTCTTATGGGGAAGAGATTATTTCTGTGCTTGAACAGGAATGGGAGCAGAGCTTTGATGCTATTTTGCAGGAACGGCTGATTAATCTGATTCATAAAATTCAGTTTGATAGTGTAAAGACAGATTTGGCTTTATGGCACCATAGTGGCGCTTTTGATTTGCTTAGCGGCATCCTCATCATTAATCGTTATCAGTACCCTGATATAGACGAGCAAAAAATCATCAATCAAATAGAAAATATTAAAAGAGATATTTGGCTACAACTACTTTACGACGCCAGTCCGGTAGAAAAGGTAAAACTCATCAACCACATTTTCTACAATATTTACGGTTTCACGGGGAACATCTCTAACCATAAAGATCCGCAGAACTCGTACATCAGCCAGGTTTTAGAAAGCAAAAAAGGAAACCAGATTAGCCTGGCCATTATTTATTCTATTATTGCACAAAAGCTGGATATTCCTATTTATGGCGTAAACCTGCCACAGCACTTTATTCTGGCTTATGAAGACGAAACCGGCCTGAATATAGACGACACCAGCGTACTCTTTTACATCAATGTGTTTAATAAAGGATTTATTTTTAACCGGAAAGATATTGATATGTTCTTGAAACAGCTAAAAATACATCCTGAAAAAGCTTTTTACGAACCTTGTTCTAATGTAGATATTATCAAAAGAGTTTTGCGGAATTTAATATCTTCTTACGAAGAATTAGGCTCTGAAGATAAGGCAGCAGAGATAAGGCAATTATTAGGTGTGTTTAGTTAAAAAATGTGGCTTTCCAAACTTATTATCAGATATTTGACCTTATATTTTAAACTTAAACTTTTGACCATGATTAAGACCTTACTTTCTTTTATCTTAACTATTCTGAGCGTTTATGGCTACAGTCAAAACAAGTATAATTTTGACAATACCTATCCGGAAGGAATCTATCTCAGTAAAGAGGATTTCCTTAAAAAGACTCCTAACGAAAATAAAGAATTAATTGCGAAAAGTATTGTTCCGATATCCAGAAAGGTAATAGATACAATTCCAGACCAATGCATGTTTTTTTATAAAGCAACTGATAAAAAAGTGAATAAAGCTTTTGCAGTGTGCTATAAAGGGAACTTGTATTTTCAAGCATTTACGATACTAAAGAACCGCGAAAAAACAGACCGGGCTCAATCTACCAACTATCCGGCATCATTTAGTCGTGTACTTATTGGCGGGGAGAATTATTTATATACAGAACTTGAGCTGGCCAACGCCTGGGCCCAGGGTACAGGTTACGGAATTGGTGGGGTTGCCGGTGGTATGGTAGCTGCAAATGCCATTAAGGGAAAAGGCGTTGTTTGGGACCATAAGAGTGGTGAATTTAATATCTTTAAAAACTGCAAAGACTTTAATGCTTTTATAGCGGATAAATACCCCAACGGAGTACAAGATTGTGAAGACCGCCAACCTGATATGTTGAAAGTTAGGGCAGCTATAGAAATTATTAAATAAAAGAGATTTTAATACTCTGGCAATCTTATTTCCTAAGAATCTTCTAACAGCCATAGAATTATTATGCAAAGTAGTGCCTGTCTCACAAATGAACCTAAGAAAATTTAACGCTATATTTCGCCATGATAAAGCATTACCTGTTTCTTGCCGCAGCAATTCTTTGTGAAACTATTGGCACCTCTTTTCTGATTAAAACCGAGCAGTTTTCTAAGCCGTTGCCTACAATTATCTTTATTGCGGCAATGGCTGCTTCTTTTTTCCTATTAACTTTTGCGCTTAAAGGTATTCCTATTGGTATTGCATACGCTATATGGTCTGCATTTGGTATTGTGTTAATTTCTTTGGTAGGTTATTTTGTGTATCAGCAGCGTTTAGACCTACCGGCAGTTATTGGCGTGGCTTTTATAGTTATTGGAGTTGTTATTATCAACTTGTTTTCTAAATCTACCGCACACTAAACACTTTACTTATTTGTTTTTTTTAACTATAGCATATAGAAAATATAAGTAAATAAAACAGCACTTACCCCCCGCTCATAACTACACTTAAGCACACCGGAAAGCAACTAAGCATCAGGAATTTCAGGCTCTACCAATTTAATGAGTTTTTCTAAAGACTCTTGCCAACCCAAATAGCACATTTCTGCCGGAATAGCTTCTGGAATTCCTTCTTGTTGAATGCTTAGTTCTGTACCACAAGAAACAGCCTTTAACCAAAGTGTGGTAGTTATCTCACCCGGTAAATTAGGATCGTCAAACCTATCATAATATTTGATAAATTCATTGGGTTTGATTTCCAGATATTCTCCTCCAAAAGAATGTCCATGACCTGTACTGAAGTTAATAAAAGTCATTTTAAACTTCCCACCTACCCTAAAATCCATTTCCTGTACTGTGCACAAAAAACCGTAAGGAGGAAACCAGGTAGCATTCGCAATAGGATCTGAGAATGCTCTAAAAAGTTTTTCGGGACTTGCTTTTATTACCCTATGCAAGGAAACTGAATTATTTGCCATTGTTATTGAATTAAATAATGAATAAATGATTTATTAAGACGCAACATAACTAGCTGTAACCTGACTGTTATGCCGGATTTTATTTCTATACACGTAAGAAACGGCAAGAATAGACAGCACCACCAAAGGCATCAGCATAAAACCAACATTCTGATCTACAATAGCATGACTAATGAACGCAAAAATTAAATTAAAGGTGAGCCCGGCATATGCCCATTCTCTTAAAACAGCCGGAGTTTTTGGATAAGATATAGCCAGCACTCCCAGCACTTTGCAGATAATAAGGGCGTAAGCAAAATAGTCTGGATAACCTAAGGGCTTTGTACCTACATTTACATATTGTGGCGTAAATAAGAGGGTAACCAAAGGCATTACACCTTCCCAAAGTATGATGACGACTGTTGCTACCCAAAAAATTATTTTTTCCTTTTTCATGATTTCATTTTTAGCTCACAATTTATCTTGACTCTACGTATTTTACGAAATTATCCAGGATAACCTGCCATCCTTGTTTCTGAAAATCGGGATCATTTTCGCTTTCTGCGTCAAAAGTAGTTTGAATGGTGGTTTTACCGTTTTGCCCGGTAAATAAGGTAGTTGCCTGCCTTCCATCGCCCATGGTGTAAGTTATCTCTTTATGGAGCTCTACGCGGTTGTATGTACCTTCGAAATCAAAACCAAAGCTTCCATCTTTAGCCTCCATTCTATGTTTAAACTTACCTCCAACACGTAAATCGTTCTCGCTACTTGGGCTATGCCAACTTGGGTCTGCAGCATTCCACTGCATAATATCTTCTGGTGTATTCCAGGCTTTCCACACCTTTTCTACTGGAACATTTATTGTTGCCTTTATGGTAATTTTTTGTACGGCTGACATATTCTATTTATTTTTTATATCGATTATTTGCTCAAAGATAATGCCCTACATTAATTGGGAGCTGTGGTAAAAACGACAAATTAGAGGTTAATTATGACAAAACTTTTTTTTAGCTTTATATAACATTTCTGATATGCTAATCTCTGTCTATGTCCCCCAATACGGTGTTATTGAAGCCATTACACCCCCGTTTAGAAGTTTTAATACGGCTAATGAATTTCTAACTACCTTTGGCAAAAAGCCAATATTTGAAGTAGAATACGTAGGCTTAAATGATTATGTGCCTGCTAATAATGGAGAATATACGATTAGAACTAATAGGCTCATTAAAGATGTTGGCCAAACCGATTTATTATTTATACCTCCAACATTTGGCGATACGGCTAAGGGAATAAGAGCAAATGCAGCTGCTATACCTCATTTTAAACGATTACATGAAACCGGCGCTGGATTAGCCAGCTTGTGCATTGGTGCTTTCTTACTGGCAGAAACAGGCCTGTTAAATGGTAAAAAATGCTCTACCCACTGGGCTCATGTTAGCGAGTTTAAAGCAAGATACCCAGAGATTGAGGTAGAAGATGGAGCAATTATTACTGAATACGGCAATATTTATAGTAGTGGTGGCGCAAGTAGTTTATGGAATTTAATATTGTACTTAATAGAAAAATTTGCCGACAGGGAGATTGCGGTTATGTTAGCTAAATATTTTGCATTAGATATTGGAAGAGACAACCAATCGCAATTCATGATTTTTAAAGGGCAAAGAAACCATGGCGATGAGGATATTAAAAAAGTACAAGATTATATTGAGGAGCATTACGACGATAAAATAAATATAGAAACCTTAGCCAATTTGATAAACAGCGGCCGCAGAACTTTCGAAAGAAGGTTTAAGATAGCCACCAACAACTCGCCTATTGAATATATACAAAGAGTGAGAATAGAAGCAGCTAAGCTTTCTTTTGAAGCTTCCAGAAAAAATGTATCTGAAATTATGTTTGATGTTGGCTATGCAGACACCAAAGCTTTTAGAGATATTTTCAAAAAGATTACCGGCCTTACTCCCATAGAATATCGCAATAAATTTGCAAGAGTAGCGAATGAGGTGTAGGGCAGTAAATAAAGTTCAGGAATGAATTGCCTAAATAATAAGGGCTCTTGCCCGATATAGTGATGCGACACCAAAAAGTTGGACGGATTAATAAAATTCGTTTTTTGCTAGCCTTAGCACTTTAAACCTCCGTTTAGCTCATTTTCTGCCGCTTATTTTTCCACAATTTTATTGTTTTTAAATGGCATTCAAGTGTTCGCTCTACTGGTCTATCCATTTTTTCGGTGAAAATGGAGAGACCAGCAACGGCGAGTTTACAAACACATTATAAACATTGTTTTATTTGAATTCACGTTATCTTAGCTTCATTTTAAAACAAAATTCTTCATCCAATTAGCCAATCTATCAAACCAAACATCTTTGGTTCTGTTGCTATCCAGGCCAAAACCGTGTCCACCAACGGCATAAATATGTGCTTCATTTTTTACACCCGCTTTGTTTAAAGCCTGAATGTAAGACAAGGTATTTTCTACAGGTACACCTTTGTCGTCGTTAGAATGTACAATAAAAGTTATTGGTGTTTCGGCAGTAACTTGCTTCTCGTTAGAATATAAATCTACGAGCTCTTGCGCTGCATTATCACCAATCAGATTTTTCCTGGAACCCTTGTGCGTTGCATCTCCAAAAGTAATTACAGGATATAGCAAAATAGAAAAATCCGGACGCAGGCTGGTGCCCTCTTTATTCTCTATAACCGCTCTTTTAAAATGTGTAGAGGCTGTAGACGCCAAATGCCCGCCAGCAGAAAAACCCATTATACCTACTTTATTAGGGTCTATCCCATATTGTGCGGCATTATCACGTACATATTTAATAGCTTGCTGTGCGTCTTGTAGCGGACCAATTTTACGGTCTTTCATAATCTCATCGCTAGGTAAGCGATATTTTAACACAAAGGCGGAGACGCCCATCTCTGCAAATTTCTGGGCAACATCATATCCTTCATGGCTTAGCGCTAAACCTCCATAACCACCTCCAGGACAAATAACTACAGCTACTTTTGTTTTTACTGACTCTTTGGGACTGAAATATTTTATAGTAGGCTCGCTAACTTTTTCTGTCCACATAGTGCCGTTAGCTCTTACTATCGTTTTTTCAATGTAATTTGCGGATTTAATTTCTCCGGGTACTTTTTGATATAATTTAATCTCTACCTCGTTCTGAGCCATACTGATGTAGCCTGTTAGTAAAAAAGCAATAGATAATACTGTTTTCTTCATCTTATAAAATTTAGATTCTCCAAATAAAGATGCATTTTATCTCCGTATTTTTCAGCTATTCCCGCCAAATTCCATTAAATAAGCTTTTAAGAACTCATCTAATTCGCCATCTAAAACTGCCTGCGCATTAGAAGTTTCGTAATCTGTTCTTAAATCTTTAACCAGTTTATAGGGATGCAACACGTAGTTTCTAATTTGAGAACCCCATTCTATTTTCTTCTTATTACCTTCTATCTCTGCCACAGCTTCGTTTCGTTTGCGCATTTCTATCTCATAAAGCTGCGATTTTAGTAAACGAATGGCGTTTTCTTTATTTTGCAGCTGCGAGCGCGACTCCTGATTTTTGATGATGATACCCGAGGGTTTATGATACAATCTTACCGCGGTTTCCACCTTATTTACGTTTTGTCCACCGGCGCCGCCAGAGCGGAAAGTTTCAAACTCAATATCTGCCGGGTTAAGGTCTATCTCAATATTATCATCAATTAATGGGTATACATAAACCGAGGCAAAAGAAGTATGTCGCTTAGCGTTAGAATCAAAAGGAGAAATACGCACCAGACGATGCACACCATTTTCGCCTTTTAAATAGCCATAAGCGAAATCGCCTTCAAACTGTAAAGTAACTGTTTTAATGCCGGCTACATCACCTTCCTGTGAGTCTTGCTCAATCACCTTATAGCCATTGTTTTCGCCCCACATGATGTACATACGCATCAGCATACTTGCCCAATCGCAGCTTTCTGTACCCCCAGCACCAGCTGTAATCTGCAATACCGCATTAAACTGATCTTCTTCTGCAGAAAGCATATTTTTAAACTCCAGTTCTTCCAAAGCATCTTTCGCGTTAGCAAAACTCTCTTTAAGGTCTTCTTCAGAAGCATCGCCAGACTGTAAAAACTCTAACATTACCGCTGCATCTTCTATGGCAGATACGGCAGTATCATAAGCTCCTGTCCAGCTTTTTTTTATTTTTATAGAATGTAATACTTTTTCTGCTTCTTTAGGGCTATCCCAGAAAGAGGGTTCTAAACTCATTGCTTCTTCGCGATGCAGCTCTATTAATTTGCTATCAATGTCAAAGATGCCTCCTTAGAGACGCTACGCGGTCTCTCAAGTCTTGCAATTGTTCTTTTGTCATAAATGCAAAGATATTATTCTGAACGAACAATCGTTTTTTAAAAAATAGAGGTTTTAGAAAAAAAGAAATTTCTCCTCTGCACCATTGGCCAAAAGGAGAAAAAAGTCCCTCTAAGCAGAAAAAGAGGGCGTAGTTTTACTTAAAAATACTTCGTAGTTGATGGTATTTCCACTTAAATTATTAAATAATGTAAAAATACCCTGCTTATCGCTCTCCAGACCATTCCTGTACGTAAAAACAAACTTCTCCATAATAGAAGGGATAATATCTTCTGCCATATACTTCGCTTTGTCTAT
>PJUF01000949.1_pt1 | contig 16929 bp, 13 predicted proteins | sample 1512191 | NCBI WGS metagenome assembly PJUF01 (sample SAMN08177673, study PRJNA422409) | Feces metagenome, whole genome shotgun sequencing project. | isolation source: Chicken feces (3) enriched on wood chips | host: Gallus gallus | place: USA: Madison | collected 2015-01-15 | reverse complement strand
GTGTCCGAGTGGTTGAAGGAGCTACCCTGGAAAGGTAGTATACGGGTAACTGTATCGAGGGTTCGAATCCCTTCCTCTCTGCAAATAGACCTACCTACATAAACAAAACTTTTTTTCCGACGCAAACGAACAGTAATGTTTTCAATTACTTCTCAGACTGAAAAGCACTTACTTAGTGTAAAATCCTCTCCTAAAACCTTACGGTCAGGTTTGTAATAAAATTTCTTCCGGGCCGGGCAATTTTCATGATATCCAAATGGCGATAATAATAGGTATCGAGAAGGTTCTCTACACGAAATGCGACTAGCAGTTCAGACTTTCCAAAAGTGTAAGTCTTTCTCATCCCCAAATTTAATATAGATGCGGATGGTGTTGCTGTTTCTCCGTAACGTTCTAAACTCACCTTCCGTTGAGCGGCTGCCGTTTCCAGCTCCACTTCTGCCTGATATCCTTTATAATTAGCATATAAAGTATTAACAGATACAAAAGGAGAGATTAATGGTAGCGAAAAACTGTCGTTATCTACTCCACAGGTATAAGTATTTACGCTACTAAACGCCGCAAAATCTCCTTTTGATATTCTTAAAGCCGCCTCACCGCCATATAATTTAGCCCTACCAATATTCTGGTACTGCTTTACGCCCTTGGCACCAATAGTCATTACCTGATAATTAGGCAATATGGTTCCGGCAATATAATCCGCAAAAAAATAAGAGAATCCGGTGGCTTCTATACGCAGCCAATCCTGGCTATAAACCACATTAAGACTGCTATTTAAAGAACTTTCCTGATTTAAGCCTGCATTTCCAAGATAATCAAAACCATCTAATCTGTTAAAAATATAAAAGGCATAATATTCCTGCAAAGAAGCGCTTCTGGATGTTCTGGCTACGTTAGCCCCAAATTGCCACTGCGGAGAAAACTGCAAAACTGCGCCTAAGCCTACATTCCAAAGCAAGTTGTTTTGTGTAGAACTGCCATCTATCATTCCAGAAAGCTGTTCTTTACCTGCATCGCTATAGAGCAGCGAGTTGTTATAGCTTACAGTTGTATGAGCAGTAAGCGAAAACCTGGGGCTGAAATACATTTTATCAGAAATATCCAAACTAAGAAAAGTACGTTGCGCATCTGGAATAGTGTACATATACATTGGAGAACCCTGTGCGGGATACATAGTCATATCGGCAGTGAGCCTATTGAGGTAGCCGCTTAGGCGAGTGTTTAGTTGATGTTTGTTGCTTGCCTGATACATGGCTTCGCTGTAAAAACCTCCTGTCCATGATTTACCAGGCATGTCCATGTGCATGGCTACTTGCTCTGGCGGCCGCTTGGTATCGTCCATAGCATGGTCTATGCTATTATAATAGATTTTTGTTTTTATGTGGCTTAATTCATCATGTCCGCTATGGTAATGATGCGTAAGCGATGCAATTTTTGCATTGGCAAAAGCTACATCCATAGTTAAAGCCGGATAACCGATGTCTTTTCCTTCGTCCTGAATATAATCTGCACTGATGGCGTGATGATGATTAATTTGATACCGGGCAGATAAAGCCGCATTCCACTTCTGATATTGCGAAAACAGGACTTCTGTATTTCCGGCAGCCAGGTAATCAGATGATTTTCTAAAAATACCATTGGCCTCTACCGCAAATTTTTGCGCACTATAACTTAAAGAACCTAAGGTTTGTATAGCTTGTGCATTAGTTTCATAACCGGTCCCCATACTTCCTTTTAAAGTTTCCACGGTGCTGGTTTTGGCTTCACGCAATTTAAAGTTAATGCCGCCTCCAATACCGCCTCCGTAGTTCTCTATGCCGGTATTGAAATCTGTAGTTATTTTATGCAGATTATTAGGTTCTACATAAGAGCTTACAGGATCCATCCTATCTGTACAGGCACCAAAAATATGCATACCATCTATTGTCATGTTAATTTGCCCGGCATTTAAGCTGCGAATGGTGGGTTCCCAGGCGTAATTCCCCCTTCTTACCATTTGCACACCAGGCACACGCTGTAACAATTTATCTGTAGATGTTTGCCCGCTTGCTTTTTGCTGCAGCTGATTTAATTCTGTAATTCCATGCCTGTGCGCAACCATCACCTCACGCAACAGGATATTTTTAGAGATAGAATCAGTATGAGGCGTCTTCTCTTGAGCGAGCACAAGAGCAGGAAACAGCAATATAACGATTATAGAATGGGTTAGACTACGCATAATCTAAATAGAATTACAGATTGAAAATCACGACCAGTTGTTAGCTACAAAGAACACAGAATTAAGCATTTGCACTTTAGCTCTCTGTATTCTTTGCTTTAACAAAAATTTCTAAAACCAGATATCTAAATAGGTATTATCACCTCCTACTATAACTTCGCCATTACGTTTTAAGGTAAAAAACAGGCGCCAATCTCCGGTCATAGTAAAATTTACTTTCCCCTTATATTTGCCCTTACCCACATTTACCGGATATACATTATTGGGAGAGCCATGCCCCATTGATGTCATTTGCGGATTAAATTCTATTTGGAAATCATCTACCGGAGGAAAACTATGTCCGCTATCTGTACGCTTATTTACCAGAATTTCCAAATCGTTCATTCCTGTTTTTGGCATTAAGGGATTTACTAATGAAATAACGTAACGTTCAGCGTCTGCCCCGGTAAAAGTTCCCACAAACCTGGTATTGCTTGGAGAATTGGCAACCGTAACATTTAAATCAATATTTAGCTCGTTTACTTCTACAGTTAGCTTCCAACTCCCCATATCACCAGAAGGCATGGTAAATACCACCGCCCCAGCATATTTCCCTTCTAAGGCGTTATAAACCGGCTGCTCTACCGGACTGCTATGCGACATGGTATGCATATCCATTTCCGGATGCACCGTAACTACTGCATCTTTTACTTCAGTATTTTCATTAGTTACAGTTAGGTAGATAGGATTGTAACCTACGGTTAACTGATCTTTATCTGCCCAAAGCGTTACTTTAGTTCCGTTTTGCGCAGTAGCTTCGGTAATTTTAATTTTCTGTTCGGCAGGCTTCTCATCTTTATCTTTTTTACATGCCGAAAAAATGCTTATCGCTAAAAATAGTATGATGATGTTTGTAATTTTCATGTTCTTAAATATTAAATGCTTAACACAGCTCCGTTGCAACACCTAAGTATCTACAGCGGATTGCTTTTTACCTTAAATAATAATTAATGTAAAATACAGCCTTGCCGAGCAACAATGCGCTAGCTAAAGACAATTCATTTACAATAAGATTTTATAATTAAGCCGAGAACATGGGGGGTTTAAGAATATCCAGCTGGAAATTTGCTAGTGCAGATTGGTCATTTGCAGGATGATGACAGGCCGGCAAAATCAAGGGCTTTACCTGCAAACTTATTGGGCTTAGCGTTTCGCAGATTAAAACTTCCGTTTTGGCTTCTTTGGGCAAATGCTGCTCTTTCTTTTGCTTGTCTAGTTTTTCAAAAGCTTTGCGCAGTTGACAATTACCTTTACAATTAAAAACGGGCTTATCTCTGTTTTCGCAAAGTGTAGTGGCAATATAAGATTGATTGATTAAAAAACCCGACCATACTAAAGCCCTATCAAAAGTGGGTAGCAATACAGCAAAAATCTGTAGGGCTATTAAGGTATGTCTGATGATATTAATCATAACATTAATGGAACAAATATAAGTTAATTTCGTTCATTTTGAGGAAGGCAATAAGAAGAACGTGTACCCTTAGGCTTTGATTCCGCTCGGCCTGACAAATGCAGTTGCAGTAGTAAACTTCTTCATCTCTTCGTCAAAATGAACGTGTTTTTCTAGGCAATTCTCTGTTTTTCTAACTCTACCGCTTTAGGAAATAATATATTATTCTCCAGATGGATATGCCTTAGTAAATCACTCTCAAACTCCTGGATTTTCTGATACAGGTACGTATAAGAATTACATGCATTGGCCGGCAGCTTATAATCTGCAGTAAGTTTGCGTAAATTACGCAATTCTTCACCTGCATCTTCATGTTCCTGCTCCATATATTTTACGGCTTCCTGTGCTTGCTGCGCTGTATATTCTGTGCCTTTTTCTAATTTTTTAATTACAGGAAACAGGTTCTGCTCTTCTTTTTCCAGATGGTTATACAGATCTTCCATAAATTTATGCATACCCTCTGCAAGCTGGTAAAGCTCATGGTGTTCTGCGCCGTGTCTGTGCGCCACCTTATCGGCAAGTTGCTCTATAATGGGTCCATTTTCGCGTACATAACGGTGGTGGATGTTGTAAATATAATCTGCCAGAAAACCAATATCCCAATTATTATAATCATGCACCTCTGTTTCTGTTACAACAACATCTGCATTTTCCAGCGCCTGCTGTACAAGCTGCTCGTTTAAGCCAGCTTCTGCCGCAGCTTCTTGTAATGATTTTTTCCCTCCGCAGCAGAAATCTATTCCCAGTTTTTTAAACACTTCTGCCTTGCGGATATCTTTTGCGGCAATCTCTCCAATAGTTTCTCCCTTTGCTTCTCCTGCTGGCTTTGCAATTCTTACTCGCCACCATTCTGGCCCAGACTCCAGATATTCCCAAGTAAAAACATTTCCTCTTTCTCCTAGCAATTGGTAATACAATGGTTTGGGATCATGGTCGTTTAAGATAATAAAACCTTCGCCCGGTACCATCGCATCAAAATGTTCAAAAATTGTTGGGTGTTTCAACCGCGGTTCAATCTCTGTTACATTTAATATTTCTGTCTTTATCATGATTTTTGTTTTTTTTAATGATTTGTAATAAAAATATAATCCCACAGGCACACCTTTTTTTGGGTGCACTGCAATTTAAACAGCTATTTTTCTGATGTTTAGTCTATAAATCTTTCTGCTTGAAAAACCTTAACGAAAACCATAAAGGCAGAACTGTCCATAAGAACAACACCGCCCCGGTAATGGCCATGCCGCCGCTTGCGCCAAAGAATTCTTGAAATATTGCACCTGTATAACCCATCATGGCCGAAATATCTACTTGTAGCAGAATTAAAATCCGACTAATATCTATAGGATTAAGCATAGAAAGTGCTACCATTCCGTTTTCTATCGGATAATCTGCAAACTGAAATAAGAAAAAGAGTACCAGTGCGTCAAAAAGTAAAGCAAAATACAGCCACAGTAAAATAGAAAGTCCAATGCCTTTTGCTTTATCCCTAATTTGTACTGTTGCCCAAAGTGCTACAGAAACAAAAATAAGCGATAGTATACTGCCGCTAAGCAACAACATAATCCCCGATAGGGTAAATGCATAAAGTAAAATGGGAATACCTACACCTACCAAAAAAGCCAGAACAACAGAAGTTGCTAAACCTATAAAAATGCTCAACCATATAGTATTACGCTTTAAAGGCTGACTAACAAGCAATTCTATAAACTCGGCGCTATTGTAAATATAAACGGTAGAAAATATAATACTTACCAGGGGCACCACAAATAGAATAATATTCAGCAAGCTTATTACACCTTTATCTGCATTGGTTTCCATGGTGAAAACGCTGATAGACAATACCAGCAATACAGCCATATAAATCATTACCGTACGGCTTCTGAGAATATCTGCTATAACGTATTTAATAATCTTGCCCATAATTAAACTTACTTAATCGTTTACTTCCTGCAGTGCCATTACATGTGCAATAGCTCTTGATAATTTATCTGTTCCGGTATCTTCTTTAAGAGACTCTATAGTCTTGTGAAATAATGGTTTACCATCTTGCATATACACAATTTCTGATACAAGGTCGTCCAAATCGCTCAACACATGTGAAGTGATGATAACCAGCTTATTTTTATGTTTCTCTACCAGAATTTTGTCTTTTAATATTTCTGTTGATACAGGATCTAAACCTGCCGTAGGTTCATCCAGAATAAGCACTTCTGGCGAAAACATAAAAGCTAAACAAGCACTTACTTTCTGACGTGTCCCTCCAGACAGGGTACGCATACGTTTATCCAGCATTCCATCTAAACCAAAAGCTTTATACAAATCGGTATCTAAAGAGCTGTCGGGCATTTTGCGTATATCTTTCATCATATCCAGCACATGCCCAATAGTCATATTCTCGGGATATCTTCCTATTTGGGGCATATACCCTATTTCGTTACGATATTCCCACTGATTGGCGATATCTTTTCCTTTGAATAAAACTTTACCTTCCTGAGGCACTACCATACCCAATATCGTTTTTATCAATGTGGTTTTTCCACTTCCGTTGGGTCCTATAAGTGCCACACACTGCCCGCTCTCCAGATTTAGAGAAACATCGTTAAGTGCGTACATCTTACCGAATCTTTTAGACAAATTTTGAATAGCTATCATGTTTTATAAAGTAGTGTTTAGATCTTAGAACTGTCTGCTTTTCGCTATCTGACTTTTTTACCGGTTTCATTAAAGGAGCATCGTCTTTTAAGTTCTCTGGCGTTAAGCTGGGGAATATCCGTTCGGTACGGTCAAACAGTGTTACCATAAAGCTCCTGAATAGAAGCATAGCCACCGGGTATTTTTCTACGATCATAGAGAACATACTTACAGGGCGGTAAGGCACATCTCCTTGCCCGTCTTTGTTTAAATCGTAACCCTCGTATTTATCCCAGTAATTACCCTCAAATTTGTTAAGCACTAAAGAACCGTTAGTAGCTACATCAAAAGTGTTGTGAATAAAATTATTCTGTGCCAGCGTGTTATCCATGCAGCTGGCTTGTATTCTTAACGCCCAACCGTTAGCTTCAAACAGATTATGCTCTATTTTAATGCGGTTGCTTCCTTCCATTAAAATACCAGTAGTATTATTCAGGAAAACGTTGTTTGCAATATGGCTATCTGTAATATCTTTCAGCAGTAAACCATAAGCGGCATCTCCCCAGTTTTCATTAAAGGTGTTGTACCGCATTTGTACCTTTTTAGTGTACATTACCGCTACACCTGCGCCGTTTTTGGTAAAAGTATTGTGAAAATAGCCATTATCATGCGAGAACATAAAATGCAGCCCATACCGCAAGTTCGTTTCTGAATGGTTGTTTTTCACTTGGGTATGAGTTACAAACTCCAGATATATGCCATCTCTATGCCCGGTAATGGTATTGCCCGTTATTGTCAGGCTATCACATTTCCAGGCGTGAATTCCATTCCCTATCAACTGCTCTGCCTTACCGTACGCCCTAATTTTATTGTTGATAATAGTACAGTTTTGAGAGCCCTGCGCATATACACCAAAAAAGTTATCATCCAGTATATTTTCTGCAACGGTTACATGGTGGGTATTGTAAATCTTAATGCCAGCAATATCTGTCATGGCAGAATGCCCCGAAGCTTTAATAGTAAAACCTTTGATAGTTACGTACGGAACACGTACCGAAAAAATCTCATGCTTTTTCTCTGCATCGAGCACCGGATTATTGATTCCGATAAGCACCACTGCCTTTCGGACAGCTATATTTCCCTCGCGGTATAGCCCGCCATCTACATAAATCGTATCTCCATCGGCAGCTATTTCCAATGCCTTGGTAATTGATTTAACATGGTGATTTTTGCCTACCTTAATGGCTGCGGCATGTAACATACCGCTGGCCATCATTAGGCTTACACACAATGTAATCGCATATTTTAAATATCTGCCCATCTTATCAATTCTTAACGTAAATTAAAGATTTAAAAAGTATACAAGTTTGCTAATAGCTTACTTCCATAAATCATCCCACGTCTGAACTTCTCCGTTATGTTCTGCTTTTACCTGCTCTAAATCTTCCTGATTTATAAAAGCTGCAATATCTCCTCTCATCGGACTTTTAAGTGATTCGCTTTTTAGCAGATACATTTCCTCGGCCGCAGCCATTTTATTATCGTTTACATAATCCGGAAGATAGAATGCAGCAACATCTTCTTTAGCCACGCTTCCTGATTTTACGTAAGCAACCATACATTGCAAATCATCAAACTGATAGGTACGGCCTTTGCTGGTTAGCAACTGTGTACCAAAACGCATATCGCTAACCGTCATCCGGCAATGGGCACATTGGTCTTCGCCGTATCTTATAGGTTTTGGACTTTTGCCGCCACAAGACACCAGAAAGAAAATTAAAAATGCCGATGCTACTAAATATTTAGGATAATTTTTGTTTATCATGATGATTAAAATTATTCTTCGTTCTCTTCCACTCAGAAAATAGACAGTAAAACAAAAGCAGTCCGCATGCTACAAAAATCCATCCTCCAATATCGGGAATTGAATATGCTCCAAAATTGAGCAATTGCTTAAACCCGATAAGCGGAGGCTGATAAGCCATTCCGGGGACTTTAATAGGAGCCTCCGGATCTAAATTATGGCCATAATCGTATTCCCACATCCAAAAATCAACCATTGCCACAATACCAAATAGCAAAAATGCTATAAAAAGTATGTTCATGGGTTTACGACGGGCCAACCATCCTACTATCAGAAAAGCTAAAGCAAAAGCTCCAATAATATAAGGAAGCACCGTAAATTCTATAAACTGCTCAGAATGTAACGTCTTCATCCCGATATAGTGATTAAGACCGTTAATAATCTCAACCTGTCCGCCCAGTTTATAGCTGTAAATCAGCATTACCAATCCTTCAGGATATTGCGGTGCGTCCAACTCAATTCGCCATATTGGCAAAAAGATAACGGCAAACAGGGCCAAACCGCATACTACCAGTATGGCTCTGTTCAATGGTTTTATAGAATGTTGTTTATTCACAATAATGTTTTTTAGTTGCCTTTAGGCTGATTGGTTCCGGTACTGAAAGATATCGGAACATTGCTTCCTTTAGGTGAAACCCTTACATAACCCGACATTTCCTGATGTAGCGCACTACAAAAGTCTGTACAATAAATTGGGAAAATACCTACTCTGTCTGGTACCCATTTTAAAGTTTGGGTTTCTCCAGGCATTACCAATAACTCGCCATTATCTGCTCCTTTTACTGCAAAACCATGTGGCATATCCCAATCTTGTTCTATGTTGGTTACGTGGAAATACACCTCGTCTCCCAACTGTACACCTTCTATATTATCTGGTGTGAAATGCGAGCGGATAGAGGTAATATAAACATGCACTTTATTTCCTTTACGTTCTACACGAGCTTCTGACTCTCCTTTGGTAAAATACGGATGTTTATTTTCTTCCAGTTTATAAATCTGCAATGAATTGGGTTTTACTTTCTCGGCTCTTACAGCCTGTGCATAATGCGGTTCGCCAATGGTTGGAAAATCCAAAATCAGCTGCATTTTATCGCCGGAAATATCGTAAAGCTGTGCACTATGTGCCAACTCTGGTCCGGTTGGTAAGAAGCGGTCTTTGGTAATTTTGTTATAAGCTATTACGTATTTAGCATCCGGAGACTTAGTATCTCCTCCTGGTATCATTAAGTGACCTACAGAATAATAAGTAGGAACACGATCCAGAACTTTAAGATCTTTAATATTCCATTTCACCAGTTCTGAAGAAACGAAGAATGATGTAATAGCGTTTCCTTTTCCGTCAAACTCTGTATGTAACGGACCTAGCCCTGGTTTTTCTACCTCGCCATGTAATGCAGCTTCGTATTTAATAACCGGAATGTTTCCAAATTTACCTTCAAAAGCCTTGTCTTGTATGGCTTTTTGCATTTTAGCAAAAGAGAACACTGGAATTAAAGCTGCCAATTTCCCACTACCTACTATGTATTCTCCGGTAGGGTCTACATCAACGCCGTGTGGAGATTTTGGACAAGGAATAAAATAGCATAATCCTTCAAGCTCTGCTGAATTTAATACTATAACTTCGTTTTTTATGGTTGTTTTAGCAGTATGGCTGGCTTCATCATAAACATTATGCGCATATTTCAGATTAGTCATCTTTCTACCTTTTCCGGCTTTAAGATATTCTTCTGCTTTTTTCCAGTTTACTGCTAAAATAAAATCTTTATCGTTTTTAGATGCATTTACCTCTAACAAGGTATTGGCCTGTTCTGTATTGTAAGTAGAGAAGAAGAACCATCCATGCGAAACACCTTTACCAGCTCTACTTAAATCGAAGTTAACACCAGGTGTTTCTATCTGGAAAGCAATATTCATCTCGCCATTGTCTTTATTTACGCTTACAAAGCTTAACGTTCCTTTGAAGTTTTCTTTGTAGGTGTTAATAGGCACATCGCTTTTAGAACCATCTAAGGGAACACTAAAACGCGTACCCGCTACTACATATTCTGTGTTTTCTGTAATAAAAGGCGAAGAGTGGTTACCACCACTGTTAGGCAGTTCCAAAATTTCTGCTGTACGGAAAGTTTTTAGATCTACACGAGCAATACGAGGTGTATTGTTGGCGTTTGCAAAAACCCATTTGCCGTCGTATTCTCCATCTGTTTTGGATAGTTGAACGTGGTGTAAATCATCCCATGGGACACTACCGTGAGAGGTTTCTAACATGGGTTTAGTTTCTTCGCTAAATCCCCAGCCTTTTTCAGGATCTAAAGAAAATACCGGAATTACACGTAGCAAACGTCCGGATGGCAGCCCGTAAACGGAAAGCTGCCCGCTAAATCCGCCCGACACGAAATTATAAAATTCATCATGCTGGCCTGGCTGTACGTAAGCTTTTTCTGCTGCGTTGCCACTTACTGCATTGCCCGCACCCTTGGGTTTACAGGCGTTAAATAACAGGGCAGTTGTCGCTGCGGCAACTCCCCACATGAGGTATTGTTTCACTCTCATTATTTATACTATTTAGAGGTTATGTTTTGCTAATTATTTTACCCCATCATTTTCACGCATAAATTCCAATATTTTGCGGGCATCATCGTCAGATAGGTTTTGGTTTGGCATTCTTACAAGACATATCTCAAGCTGCGCTTGTAATTGAGGGTCTTTGTCTATCATTGGATCCGGGTTAGTAATAAAGTTCATAATCCACTCAGGTTTATGTCTTTCACTTACACCTGCCCAACCTGGGCCAACCACTCTCTCATCTGTATATTTATGGCAGCTGGCACATTTTAAATCAGCAATAAGCTTTCCTTCTTTTGCCATTGCTGCATCTACGTTTTCGCCAACATCTACATTTTCAAACTTTCCTTCGCCACGTTTTGGATCATAGTCCGATACAGTTGATTGCGCTGCTTCTTGTTCAGCCTGTGAACTGTTCTGATTACCTCCTTGCGAACAGGCGAATATCACCGCCCCTATCGCTAATAAAATCATCATTTTTTTCATATTCAGTTTGTTTTGTTTAAATTAATAGACAGATTGCTCAGTTATTTTTTAATTAATTATTTATAACTCATTCTTGATTCAAAGGTAATTTTGAGAACTCCGTAGTTTTATGCGTTCAGTCATAAAGCCTTTTTCTCTACACTTTTGGCAAGCCTCAACAAAAACACAAAACAATTATAATCAGATAGTTACGAAGAAAATATACACTTTATGATATTCATCACTAATACATATGACTTAAATCAACACATATAATGCCAATTCTAACTAGTTTGGACAGAGTTATATAGCTGTTACAACATCTAAAAACACCCCGCATGATAACTACAGAACTCCTTTTAGAAAAAGGTGCCACTTACCGAAAAGCGTTACCCGGCGATATTATTTTTAGCCAGGGCTCACCTGCTACTTATTATTATCAACTGGTATCTGGCAGGGTAAAATGGTGCTATATAGATGAGGATGGGAGAGAGATATTACACAAAATAGTAGAAGACGGAGAAAGTTTTGGCTACCTGCCGCTAATGGATGATGAGCCTTACGCAGCCAGTGCCATAGCTGATACACCTTGTACTATGCTGAGGCTTTGCGCTTCTTCTTTTCATCAATTACTAAAAGAAAACCCAGATATTCATTTTGCTTTCACCAAATCACTGGCAGAACACCTTCGTTTTAAATTCCTGTTAACCAACCTATTGGCTAACAGTACTCCGGAACAGGTAATTACCAAACTGATAGACTACTTTAACCAGCATGGTAAATTTATTTGTAAGGAATGTAACCGACTTATGCTTACCCGGCAGCAACTGGCCAATATGACCGGTTTAAGGGTAGAAACCATTATCAGAGCTATTAAACATATGGAAAAAGACGACCGGCTATCTATTGTTAAAGGAAAGATTTTTGTGCCCGCCGATGGCATTGGCGTTGATTAACAATGTGGCTTTTTAATGCTGTTTTATGAATACATACTTAACGGCTTACACAAAAATCATTTCCTTACCGCCTAAAGAAAGTATACGGATATTATTCTTAGCACTGCTTATGCCCATAAAACACTGGATTATTCTGTCATCCTGAGTTTTTCGACTAGCTTCGTCGAAAGGCGGTTGTTTTTATAATTGTTTAAAAAATTACAGTAACCATTTTTCTTTTGATAGCTTGAGAGCACTTGCCTATCGCTCGGCCCAAAATGGTATCACGGGTTCTTCTTTGCCTATTTTCGTTGTTCGTTGTTCGATTTTTGAGGCAAAGAAACCGTGGCACAGCCATCTCCTTTGAGACTAGAGACCCGGCTGTGCTACATAATTCTTTATTGTCACCATTTTTAAAGAGATGTTAGTAAACAAACTTTGAAGGTACACCTCTTTCTACTTTCTACTTTAAAATTCAAACACAGGCAAGCGCATAGAATATCCCCCTTTACAAACTTAGCCTGGCACTATCTCTAAAACCTATAACCCACCACCACATCAAAGATACCACCACTGAAACCTCGTATCGTATTCGGTTCTGAGTTGTACAGCACAGACACATTCAAGCCGCTCTTGTCCAGATAGCCCATACCCCCGGTGAAGCTCTTGTTGCTGTGGTACATGGTGTAAAACCTTAGCATATCTGCACTCCATTCTGCCCCTATATCAAACTGGTTATCAAAATTCTTTACCCCTCTGTAAGCTACCAATGGCTTTACGCCGAACATCCCGTCTAGCTTTATCTCATAGCTCAGGGCACTGTAAAAGGTGGAATAGTCTACCGTGGAGATCTTGCTGTAACGCCTCTCGTTTAGGCTCAGATAGCTGAACTGTGCCTGTAACTTTTTGAAGGTATAGGTTACTCCCAAATTGCCGTCCAGGTAGTTCTCCCTGTCGTTATAACGGGCCAGCTCTACATCATTGATGCCGCTGGAACTTGCAAGAGCATAGTCCAGCCTGTCTTGCGACCAGCTTAATGATACACCGAAGCGGATGTTATGCTCTTCGCTAAAGGGTACCTTGTAGGCAAAGCTTCCCATAACCTGGGTTTTTAAAATCAAGCCCGCCTTATCGTTTTGCAGATTCAGGCCAACAGCGGCATTGCCCTTTAAGGGGGTACTGGCAGATAGGGCCGTCATCACTGGCGAGCCTGCCAGCCTGTTCCACTGGTTGGAGTAGTTGGCAAATACCTCTGCCTTGCCGCTATGTCCAGCCATCGAAGGGTTAGATTGATAAGGGTTTTGATAAAACTGGCCTTTCAACGGGCTGAGCTGTGCGTGTGCTGCCAGTGCCGTAACTGCTACCATGAATGCTGTTAGTATATTTATTCTCATCGTTGTTCGCTTTTCGTTGTTCGTTGTTGGTTTGGCGTTGTTCGTTTGTCGACTTTCCGCTTATCTGATATTCTTATTTCCAAACTCGCGGCCTAGCTGTTTGCAGGTACCAGGATAAGTCTGCATGCCCATCCTGATACTTGTTACTTGATACTTTTTACTTGATACTAAACACTCCATACTACTGCCTAACTATCGTGATAAAGCCTCTGAAATACTGGGCGCCCGGTTCATCAAATTTGATAATGTAGTAATAGGTGCCAGGGGCCAAGGGTGCGCCGTCTAAGGTACCGCCCCAGTCGTTCCTGTAGTTTCTGGTTTGGTACACTAATCTGCCGCCCCTATCCACTATGGTCAATGTATGGTCTGGGTAGGCGTCTATGTTCTTTACTACCCACGTATCGTTCACGCCATCGCCGTTAGGGGTGATAAAGTTCTCGGTATCTACTGCCTGGTAATCTCCACGGACTTCTAAAGTAAAGGTGCTGATGCTCTCGCAACCCGTAGCGTTTCTTACCGTAACTGTATAAGTAGTGGTTTCTAAAGGGCGAACGGTTAGCGTTGCACTGTGCTCTCCACTAATGATACCTGCTGCTGACGACCAGCTGTAGCTTGTTCCGTTATCGCTTTGTACCGTTAATTTTGCCGTCTCGCCTCTGCTGATGCTATGACCCTTATCGCTGGTAATGGTATTAACAGGAAGCGGGTTTACCGTTAATGTTCCCGGGTGATAGTCAAATAAGTAATTAGCAGATGTGCCGCTGTCTGGGATTAAAGGGTAATCCCCGGCTGGCGAAGCTGTGTTTGCCGTTGTGCTTACCGTTGGTATCACGGTTAGGCTATTTGCATTATCGGAAAACTTAAAGCCGCTATAGCTTATACCGAATGTTGGGTTATTCTCTCCATAGCAACGTTCTGCGGGGTTAGCCCTCACGGTTAAAATGGCTTTGTCTATAGTGAGCGATGCCGATTGGTAGCTCAGGTTATAATTAGGGCTTAAGGCTACACTGGCCTGATTGATGGTATAAGTGCCCGCTCCCTCGCCGGCCTGTCTTGTTAATGCACCTGTAAAGGCATCGCCATTAACCAGGTTTCCTGCAGTAATTTGGTAGCTCAATGCAGGATCGGCATCGCCATAGATTTTATCTTTTGCATCTGCTGCGATCGTTACTAGCCTTGCCGTTATTGTTAAAGCCGAATTGTTAGCCGTCGCCTGTACAAAACCATAGTTCTGTGCGGTTAAGCCTCCGCCGTTAATGGCATAAGTGCCTGTACTGCTGGTGTTGTTTGCACTAGTGGTAAATGCTAAGTTTCCTATGGTGGCATTTGTTAGATTATCGCCACTTACAAATCCGCTTACGTTTCCTGTAAAGGATGGATTGGCATCGCCGTATACTTTAGTTGCCGGCGTGGCTACATAAGTAAGCGTTGCAGGAGTGATGACTCCGCTGGTGTTGTTTACGTAGTTTACCGTGTAGTTTGTGCCGCTGTTACCGTCATTGATGACCAATCCTGCCGGTATTAGTATCTTGCCTGTGCCCGCATTCCTGTTGTTGTAACTTTGGGTAGCTGCTGTACTGATGGCATCGCCTGTAGCTAGTGCATCTACTAATGGCGTTACTGTTGAACTTGTTGTTCCATCGTAAACCTTGCTATCTGCCTGTGCCGTTACATTTATGGATTTTTGGGTAATGATACCGCTGTTGTTCGCTACGTAAGTTATATCGTAGTTTGCTCCACTGTTACCATCATTGATGACTAAACCTGATGCTGTTAGCGTCTTCGCTGTTCCTGCGTTCCTGTTATCGTAACTTTGGGTGGCTGCTGTAGTGATGGCATCGCCTGTAACTAGTGCATCTACTACCGGTGCTACTGATGATGCTGTGGTACCATCGTAAACCTTGCTGCCTGTTTGTGCCGTTACGTTTATGGACTTCTGGGTGATGATACCGCTGTTGTTCGCTACGTAAGTTATATCGTAGTTTGCTCCGCTGTTACCATCATTGATGACTAAGCCCGCAGGTGTTAGGGTCTTCGCTGTTCCTGCATTCCTGTTATCGTAACTTTGCGTAGCTGCTGTAGTGATGGCATCGCCTGTTTCTAGCGCATCTACTACCGGCGCTACTGATGAGCTTGTGGTACCATCGTAAACTTTAGTGTCTACCTGTGCCGTTACGTTTATGGATTTTTGGGTGATGATACCGCTGTTGTTAGCTACATAAGTTATCGCATAATTTGCTCCGCTGTTACCATCATTGATTACTAAACCTGATGCTGTTAGCGTCTTGCCCGTATCTGCATGCTTACTGTTATAGCTCTGTGTTGGTTGCGTAGTGATGGCATCGCCTGTAACTAAGACATCTACTAATGGCGCTACTGATGATGTTGTGGTTCCATCGTAAACCTTGCTATCTATTTGTGCCGTTACGTTTATGGACTTCTGGGTGATGGCTCCCATTGTGCTGAAAGTATTTAGTGAATAATTAGCTGCCTGTGCCCCCACCAATTCCAATCCATTGATGGTTATAGATTTATTGTTGTCTGCATGTTTATCATTATAGCTTGCTGAGGTATAGCTTACACTTACCTCGTCTGAACCCACTAAGCCTGTTAATGCATTAAAAGTAATGGTAGCTCCGGTGTTACCATCGTACACTTTACTTACCGTCTGCGCTGTTGCCGTGAGGGCTTTTGCATTAACGCTTAGCGTTTGCTCTACTGCTGTTGCTGCCTCATAAGCTGAGTCGCCTGCCTGGCTTGCGGTAATCCTGGTACTGCCGGCTTTTAAAATAGTAACCGTATTCCCGCTGATGCTCACCACTGTTGGGTCTGCCACGGTATAGGTAACTGGTAAACCCGATGTAGAAGTAGCTCCTAAATCAAAGTTGGCATCTCCATATGTTTTCGATGTCAGGCCTGCAAACGTTATCGTCTGCGTGGCTTTTGGTGTAGCGCTAACTTCACTGCTTAAGGCACTCTCGTTTCCTGCCGCGTCTACTCCCGTAATTTTATAGTAATAGGTTGCTCCATTGGTTAAACCTGAATGGGTATAGCTGGTAGCTGGCGCATTTACAGTAGTCAACGCTGTTGCTGGGTTTGTTGTATCTCCCCAATAAATTTTATACGATGCTAAGTCTGCTTCAGTATTGGCCGTCCAGTTTAACACAACCTGACTTACCCCATGTACTGCAGCCAAACCTGTTGGCGCTGCTGGAGCCTGGGTATCGAAACTTAGGCTTGTGCTGGCCCCTCCACCGTTATTTCCTGCTACATCTGTATAGCTAGCAGCTGCTACGGTAATACTTGCTGTACCATTGTTTGTATTTACTGTTGGGGTAAATGTTGCCGTACGGGTTAAACCTGTACCCGAT